>Ga0247784_1000026_pt1 | contig 58656 bp, 46 predicted proteins | sample UWRJL169409R5_FD_179909 | JGI IMG/M metagenome (GOLD analysis project Ga0247784, IMG submission 179909) | Plant litter microbial communities from Arlington Agricultural Research Station in Wisconsin, United States - UWRJ-L169-409R-5 | ecosystem: Environmental > Terrestrial > Plant litter >...
GTGGAAGGGCTCAACACCGGCGCTGCGAATGGCGCTGCCGATGGCATCCCCAATGGCGGGTCGGGTAATCTCGCGGAACAGGCGGTCGGCGCGGCCTTGAAATACCGCGCCTATGCGCCGGTGGTCGACCAACTCATCAAGGAAGTCGGTCTGTCGGGTGACGGACTGAGCGGCCTGGTGAAGGTGGCTACGCCCGCCGTCGCACCGCTCAGCGTTCCTACGGTGCCAGCCCAGGCGTAAATGTCGGATAGCGATTCAACAGTCCCCGAACTCGCGTGCCATGACCTCCTGACCACCGGGAGCGTCATGGTGCGCGATGTCGTTTGTGGGGGCGGCTGCCGGCACAAGAGCCCCGAAGAGTGTGCGCAAAGCACGCACCTGGTGTTTCCGTATCGGGGCGTGTTTCTTCGACACCTGGGTCGCACCGAGGCGGTCGCCGAGTCCAACCAGGTGATGATCTTCAACCCGAACGAGGGTTATCGGATCAGCCATCCCATCAACGGTGGCGATGCGTGTTTGTCGTTGTCGATCGGCGAAGAGTGGCTGCGTGAATTGGTGCCGACCGAGTACTTGCTTCCCGGTGCTGTGCTCGCATTCGGCAAACAGCATTTAGGCATCGATCCTCGCGCTCAAGCATTAGTCGCCACGCTGCGTTATAGCCTGCATCAGAAGATTGCCGAACCGCTCGAAGGCGAGACACTGGCGCTGACGCTCGTGCGTCGTGTGTTGGGCGAGAAGGTACAAGGAGCGGCGGCAACTGCCGGGCGGCGCAAGCTGGTCGAGCGGACGAAGTTGCTACTCTCGACCGATCTCGCACGGCGCTGGTCGCTTGCGGACATCGGTGCCGAGATCGGCTGTTCGCCGGTCTATCTCACGCAGGTATTTCAGCAGCTCGAAGGGACGCCGCTGTATCGCTATCAGCTGCGCCTGAGACTGGCGCGGGCGCTGGAATTGCTCAGCACCGCCCCCGATCTTGCCGCTTTGGGCATGGACCTGGGATTCTCCAGCCATAGCCATTTCAGCTCCGCGTTCAGGCAGGCGTACGGCCGCACGCCGGCCCAGTTCCAGCGCTCCTTCAAGCTCCGCTGATGCTCTAAAGCCGCGTACGCCGGCCCCAAAGTCGCTAAAGATTTTGACAGCGGCGGCCGTCGCTGAATGGTCTCCTACACCCGCTCGCTAACGAGCGTGATTCAAGGAGACTGTTGTGATCGAGAAGACATGCGCCGCCTGCGATTGCAGGTTGGAAGGGGAAATCATCAGCGTGACCATCGGCGGCAACGCCGTCGATGTGTGTTGCGAGGATTGCGCGACACTGCTGAAAGAAGCCGACGCTTCGGCGTCCGGCAAGGGCGGCTGAACCATGCGCCCGCTTCGTTTGGCCATCGCGACCGCCGGGGCTGCATTTGCAGTCCCGGCGGTCGCCGCAAATCATCTCGATACTCCCACCGTGATTGCCGAGCCGCGTGCGGACATCGGCGACGTGTTCGCATGGATGTCGCCTGATACGCGACAGTTGAACCTGGTGATGACGATTGTCGGGCGCAGCTTCTCCGATCAGCTGAGCTATGTGTTTCATGTCGATAGCGGCAAGCGCTTCGGTGAGACGCGGCAAACGGTCACCATCGAGTGTCGTTTCAACTCGGAGCAAGCCGTCGACTGCAAGGCCGGCGACATCGACCAGCATCACTTCAAAGTGTTTGCCGGCCCTCGCGACGATCCGTTCTTCAACAACGTCAGAGGACCCAGAGCGGGCTATAACGTTGCGGCCGCGGCGTTGGCGAATGGCACCAGTAGCGACGCTGCGGGTTGCCCGCAATTCAGCGCCGAGACCTCACAGCAAATCAGGCACGAGTGGCGGAGCACCGAAGGCGGCCCGGGCAAGAACTTCCTTGCCGGCTGGCAATCGTCGGCACTGGTTATTTCCGTCGACACCGACGTCGTCGCCGGTGGCGGCAAGCTGTTGGCGGTGTGGGGTGCGACTGCGGACTCGACCAAACAGATCGACCGCATGGGTCGGCCGCTCACCACCAACGCGCTGCTTGCAACGTTGGGGTCGGCGGATGTCGCGAACGAGCTGAAAGAGCGTTACAACCTGGCAACGCCCGCCACCGCCGATGCTTTCGTTCCTGAAATCGAAAAAGGACTCGCGCTGTACGACGGCTTCGACGGCGTGTGCGGCAATCAATTTCTGGTCGACCGCCGCGTTCCGCTTGAGAGTCGTTATCTGAAGCTGGCGCGGATGATGGCGGACGATCGCTTGTGGATCGACAGCAGGTTCGGTGAGTGCCGCCAATTCTTCGCTGTCGAGCTCGCGAATGCGCCTGGCAAGAAAATCAAGAGCAAAGACTGCGGCGGCAGATCGCCGCTGGTCGACGCGGTCGATGTCTATCGCGCCGTGCTGGTGAACGGCACCACAACCGGCTTCGAGGATGGCGTCGATCAGGACGATCAGCAGCATTCGGTCGACCGCTTTCCGTTCCTCGCACCGCCTGCCGCCAAAGCCGATCAGGGAACTTACAAATGAACACGACAACACGCACGTCAGTGCTTCTGGCACTGCTGACGACATCAGTCGTTGCTCCGGCCGCGAACGCGCACGAGTTTTGGTTGCAGCCGGAGCGGTTTCAGTGGGAACCGACGCAATCGGTGCCGCTGAGTCTGTTGGTTGGGCACGGCGATCACAGCGAGCGTTCCAAAGTGCCGGCACGACGGATCACTCGCTTCGAAGTTATTGGCAACGATACGCAGGACCTGCGGAGCAAGCTGCAGCCAGGCACGGACACGGATCTGCGACTGGAAAATCCCGGCGCGTATGTCGTGGTGTTTGCCACCGACAATCAAGCGCGCAGCGATTTGCCTGCAGATCGATTCAACGAGTATCTGCGTGCCGAAGGACTGACGCCTGCAATCGTCGCTCGCGAGCAGGCGGGGCGCACGCAAGCGGAAGGCTCGGAGCGCTATAGCCGACAGGCGAAGTCGCTAGTCCAAGTTGGAGAGTCGCAACCGCAGTCGCATGTGACGGAAGCCGTCGGGCTGCGGTTGGAGATCGTTCCTGAGATCAACCCGTATGCGAAGCCGCGGTCGGCGCAGCTGCCAGTGCGAGTTGTGTTCGAAGGCGAGCCGCTCGCGGGCGCGCTCGTCAAACTGAGCGATCCGACGAACGCGTCGAAAGCTGCTATTACGCGCATCACCGATGCCCAAGGACATGCGGCGTTCGATATGCCGTCGCAAGGTCAGTGGCTATTGCATGTCACTTGGACGAAGACGCTGCCAAGCGTCGATGAAGCTGACTTCGATACCGTTTTTGCCAGCCTCACGTTCGGATTGCCGAACTAAAGAGATCATCATGAACATCTTTTCGAAGCACGGACTGCCGGTGTGGCAGGCCTTATGGGCGGTTTTGCTCGCGTGGAACGTTGCCTCGGCGCGTCCTTTCACGGCGAGCGATCTGGTAACACTGCGCGAGATCGGTACGGTCAGCGTGTCGCCGAATGAGCGGTGGGTGGTGTGGGATCAGCGTGAGACCGATCTCGCAGCCAATAGCGTGCGCCATGAGCTATGGCTGCTCGATTTGGAACATCCCACGGAGCTGCGGCGGTTGGCAGCGGCGGGGCATCATCCTCGCTTTGCGGCTGATGGGGAGTCGATCTATTTCCTGAGCGACACCGCGGGTGTCGATCAACTGTGGCGAGTGCCAACACGTAAAGGTGCGGCTCGGCAGGTGAGCGACTTCGATGTGTCCATCACGGACTATTCGTTGTCGCCGACGGGAAAAGAGATTGCCTTCTGGGCGGATGTTTCCACCGGGTGTAACGAACTGCCGTGCTCATTGCCGCAACCCGTCGAGAGTTGCTGCGGAAGTGGCAAAGGCTTTGACGATGCGTACGTGCAGCGTCAGGATGCGTGGCGACGTCAGCAGACGCGCTCGACCATCTACGTCGAGCATCGTGAAGAATGGATGATGCCCGAGTTCCGTTCGCGGGTTTTCGTGATGCCGGTGGACGGCGGTGAAGCGAAGTCTGCAATGGGACGCTGGCTCGGCGACGCACAGCAGGCTGCGTGGACTGCCGACGGCAAGTCACTGTTCTTTACGCTCCGCGAAGCACTTCGCGAAGAACGGTTTTCGCTCAATCTTGATATCGTCGATCAAGCGACCTCAACGAACTTGACCGCCGCCAACGCAGGCGTGGATGCGATGCCTGTCACGTCGCCGGACGGTCGTTGGCTTGCGTATGTTTCCGATGGAACGGTCCAGCTGCGTGATCTCACGGCCGGTTCAGTAATCTCCATCGCAGAGGAAATGTCTGTGCGCTCGGTTAGCTGGGCATTGGACAGCCATAGCTTGCTGGTGACCGCGCGCGTCGGCATCGACGAGCCGTTGTTTGAGATCTCCCTCGATGGTCGCAAAATCACGCGCCTGACTGAAGAAGGGCGCGTGACCAACGTAGTCCCAATGGTGCAGGGTGGTGCAATCTTTACGCTGGACACGATGTTACAGCCGGCGGATCTGTATCACGTCAGTAGCGAAGGTCTAGCGACTCGCTTCACCGCAATCAACGAGGATCGGCTGAGCGACTTCCAGGCGCCGCGCCTCGAACGGTTCAACTTCAAAGGTGCCAAAGGAGCAACGGTGTCGGCATGGATGGTTGCGCCGGCGGCCGCTCAGGGCCGGCTGCCGACAATGTTACTTATTCACGATGGTCCGTACGCCGAGCCGGCAAACAGCTGGTCGCGTAGTTGGAATCCCTCGCTGATCGCGGCGACCGGCTATGCAGTCATCGGTATCGACTTTCACAGCGCGGGAGCACGAACCGAACGGGATCGCCTGGCACTCGATGATTTGCGACTGGGCCTTGCCGGCGCCGGCGATCGATTCCCGGCGGTGGATCCTGAGAACGTATGTATCGTGGGCGACGGTGCCTATGGCGGATATCTGGCATATCGAATCGCCGGTCAATGGTCGCGGCAACCGCGGTGTTTGATCGCGAACGGCGGGGTCGTCGACGCGGCCAGCATGGCTTATGAAACCGACGAGCCGTGGATGCACGGTTGGCAGGCCGTGAGCATCACCGGCCGCAACAATACGTCGAATCCTTTGCAGCGCGTGGCGGCGTGGCGGACACCCGTGTTGATTCTGCACGGAGAAAAGAATTTCCGCGTGCCCTATACCCAGAGCCTCATGGCGTTTACCGCCGCCCAGCAACGCAATGTGCCGTCGCGGCTGGTGGTGTTTCCCGATGAGGGCGTCCAGCTGCAAGCACCGAAGAACACCATTCAATGGTACGGCGAAGTGTTCAATTGGCTGGATCGCTGGTTGGCCCAGCGAGAGTAATCGGATAATGCTAATTTAGTGCCCATGGCAGGGCACTTTCGGGTGATCGCAACAGGTTGGATCCGCATCGGTGCGGTGTGCGCGGCCGTCGCTTTGACGGCCGCGTGCAGCAGCTCCAAAGTCAACGAGCCGCCGCTCGATCCGGACGTGGTCCGCGCCGATATTTCCAAACGACTGCCGACGACCGCCAGGAACCGAGACGGCTGGGCGATCGACATCTTCGCGGCGTTCGAAGCGTTGTCGATCAAGCCGACGCCGCAGAACATTTGCGCCGTGGTGGCAGTGACGGAGCAGGAATCGACCTTCCAGGTCAATCCGCCGGTGCCTGGTTTGCCCGAGATCGCGCGCCGTGAGATCGATGCACGGGCCGCCGGTTACAACATTCCCAAAATGGTCGTGACCGCGGCGCTGGGCATGCGGTCGTCGAACGGTGCGACTTACACGGAGCGGATCAAGAACGTCAAGACCGAGCAGGAGCTCAACGACATCTTCACCGACTTCATCGGCATGGTGCCGCTCGGCGAACGTTTGTTCGGCAGCTTCAATCCGGTACGCACCGGCGGGCCGATGCAAGTGAGCATCGCCTTCGCGGAGGAGCACGCGGAGCAAAAGCGTTATCCCTATCCGATCAACGACAGCATTCGCGACGAGGTTTTCACCCGGCGCGGCGGCATGTACTTCGGCATCGCGCATCTGCTGGACTATCCGAGCAACTATCCGCAGATGTTGTTTCGGTTCGCGGACTTCAACGCCGGGCATTACGCGAGTCGTAACGCGGCGTTTCAGAATGCGGTTAGCATTGTTTCTCGCAAGCCGCTGGCGTTCGATGGCGATTTGCTGATCCACGGTTCGTCCGAGCCGAGCCGGACCGAGCTCGCGGTTCGCAGCATCGCTGCCCGGCTGGAGATGGACGACGACGCTATTCACAGAGATCTCGCGCTGGGCCGGGAGCAGGAATTCTCGGACACCAAGCTCTATCAACGAGTGTTTGCACTAGCCGGCGCCGCGCCGCGCGCGATGATTCCGAATATCCGCCTGAAGAGTCCGAAGATCACGCGCAAGCTGACGACCGAATGGTTCGCGACGCGCGTCGACAGTCGTTACAAGCGCTGCCTGACTCGGGACAACCCGAGCACTTGAGTTTTGGGGAGAGTCGCTCTTGATCAGCTGGATCCTCGTCGGCGTGACCACCGCCTGCGGAGTTCACTTCTGGATGCACTGGCAGAAGCTGGCGCGTGCCGAGTTCATCCGTTCATATTCGTTTCCACGCGGCTTGTTCGACAAGCTGCACGCCAAGCGGCCGGAGCTGGATACGAAGGAGATGCAGCTGGTGGCGCGAGCCTTGCGGCAATTCTTTCTGGCGCATCTGCTCAGCGGTCGCAAGTTCGTCTCCATGCCGTCGCAGGTTACCGATGAGCTGTGGCACGAATTCATTCTCTACACGCGTAATTACCAAGAGTTCTGTCGCCGCGCTTTTGGCCGGTTCATGCATCACACACCGGCTGTCGTGCTCGGTCGGGATCAGCAGAACAACTCAGGGCTGCGGCGCGCGTGGTGGTACTCATGCAAGGAAGAGAACATCAATCCGTCCAAGCCGACGCGATTGCCACTGCTGTTCGCCATCGATGCCAAGCTCCGCATTCGCGACGGTTTCGTCTACACACCCGACTGCCGAAAGCTGCGTGAGTCCGAGAGCGGCGCGACGGGTGCGACAGCGACCCATTGTGGCGGCGATTTTTCGAGCTCGTCGTTCGACGGCTCGACCGATGGCTTTGGCGACAGCGGCAGCGGCAGCGACGGAGGCGGAGATGGTGGAGGCGATGGTGGCGGCTGCGGCGGTGGTTGCGGTGGCGGCGGAGATTGATCCGCTGGCCGTCCGATGAGGTATTCTCAAGCTCGCCACCAGCACCGTGCGAACGGGGGATACGTGTATGCGGACACCCGAAAACGTACCGGCCGCGCCTGACGCCGCGACCCCTGCGGATCCGAAGTCGTTCAAGACCTTCGAGGAGTTCTATCCTTACTACCTGACCGAGCACAGCAATGTGAATTGCCGCCGGCTGCATTTCGTCGGCTCGACCTTGGCGCTGGCCTGCCTCGGGCTGCTGTTCGGGACCGGCAATCCGCGTTGGCTGCTGGTGGGATTGCTCTGCGGTTACGGCTTTGCCTGGATCGGGCACTTCGCCTTCGAGAAAAACCGGCCCGCGACGTTTCAGCGTCCGCTGTACAGCTTTCTCGGCGACTGGGCGATGTATCGCGACATCCTGACCGGCCGGCTCAAAGTGTGAATCACCAGCGGTGATGCACGTGGGGGGCGATCTTGTCGGCGTAGATCTTCTTCAGCGCCTGCAGAGTTTCCGGCGGTAATGCCGCCAGGGCGCTGGCCGCTGCGTTCGCTTGCGCTTGAGCACGCGATTTCGCACCGGGGATGACGACGGACACCGCGTCGGCCATCAGGATCCATCGCAAAGCGAAGGCGGCCATCGATGTACCAGCGGGAACCAAGGCGCGAATGGCATCCACCGCGTCAAGCGCGACGTCATAAGGCACGCCCGAGAACGTTTCGCCGACATCGAACGCTTCGCCGTGACGATTGAAGTTGCGATGGTCGTCGGGAGCGAACTTCGAGTTGCGATCGAGCTTGCCGGTCAGCAGACCGCTCGCCAGCGGCACGCGTGCGATGACGGCAACATTGCGAGCCTTGGCTTCGCGGAAGAACAGCTCGGCCGGGCGCTGCCGAAAAATGTTGTAGATGATTTGCACCGAGACCACGCCGGGGTACTCGATGGCTTTGAGCGCTTCCTCGACCTTTTCCACCGACACGCCGTAGCAGCGGATTTTGCCGGATGTGACTAAGGCGTCCATCGCATCGAAGACTTCGGGGCGGTAATAGACTTCGGTCGGTGGACAATGCAGCTGCACCAGGTCGAGCGTCTCCACGCCCAGGTTCTTGCAACTACGGTCGATGAAGGATTCGAGATTGGCTCGCGTGTAGCCACTGGTCGTATGCGGCGACAAACGCCGGCCGGCTTTGGTGGCAACGACGGGGCGCGTGCCACGCCATTCTTTCAACACATCACGGATGATGCGTTCGGAGCGGCCGTCGCCGTAGACGTCTGCTGTGTCGATAAACGTCGTACCGGCTTCGAGCGCAGCCAGCAACGCGTCGCGTGCTTCAGCTTCGTCGACGTCGCCCCACGATCCGCCGATCGCCCACGCGCCGAAGCCGATTTCCGAGACGGTCCAGCCGGTGCGGCCGAAGGGACGAGAGTTCAAAGTCATATCAGAAACTTCCGGACGGGTTAATCGAGAGGTGGCGACCAATCTCGGCGCGCACCGAGGCGCGCCAACATCAACGACAATTCTTCGGGACTGATATAGAAATACTCGCACACCCGGCCCCACAGCATCGGCGTGGGGACGTTGTGATCGCCGCGTTCCTTCTGGACTTGATGGAGCACGTACAACACGACTCGCTCTTTGCGCGTCAGTCCATCGCGAACGTCCGGAATGTCGTCGCGACGGCTCACGAGCGGCGCAGCTCGCCGAAGGCACGACGCAGGACTTCGCACAGAACCAGTGCGGCGGCGCCGACCTCCATGAGGATCGTGGAGTTCATCGCCATCGAGTGCGCGGAGAGCGGAGCGACGAGATAGTGACCGATGCTGTCGAGACCGAGCGCGGCGTACACGGCCAGAATCGCGAGCCCGATGCGACGATGGCCGCGAAAGTACAACATCGAGCCGACTCCACCGACCACGGTCATCACCACCCAGGCCGCATAGACACTCAGGCGCGACCACGAAGCGGGCAGGCCGGGGTAGTGCTGTAAGAACTCGGCGTTGTGGATGAAGTGGATCAGGCTCGCCCCGCAATAGGCGAGCAACAGGATCAGCAACACGCGATTGGCACGATCTTTCACGATTCAGTCCACGATGAACGACGGTGGGCTGGATTGTACCGACTGCTATGCGTCAGCGCGAAGTGCCGACGAGCGCAGGCGATGCAAGCGCCGGGTGATTTTTTAGACTGGAGCATTCCCGCTAGCGCTTACGCGACGTTCCTTAGTGTCGGCGTGTCCCGGACCTGACATAGGTAATCACATCCGGCCGACCTGGACATGTACAGTGAAATCTGGCCGTCGACGGCATACACTTCGGGCGCTTTCTGGCGGGATCCACGGCGTGAGGAGGTTGCGGCGTGAACACGTTTCCCCATCGGACCGAGCAGCCGTCGGCACTGCTCACGGATTTGTATCAATTCACCATGCTCGATGCGTACTACCGCTTGGGCATGGAGCAAACCGCCATCTTCGAATTCTTCGTGCGGCGCCTGCCCGAGCGGCGGAGTTTTCTGATCGCCGCGGGTTTGGAACAGGTGCTCGATTATCTGGAGAACGTGAGATTCACCGCGGAGGAGTTGGACTGGCTCGGCTCCACGGGTCGGGTCAGCGACACCACAATCGAGCGGTTGCGCAACTTCCGTTTCACCGGTCGGGCGTTCGCGGTTCCAGAGGGCACGGTGTTCTTCGCTCACGAGCCTATCCTTCGTGTCGAGGCGCCGTTGCCGGAAGCGCAGCTGATCGAAAGTCGCATCGTCAATCTGCTGCACTATCAAACATTAGTCGCATCGAAAGCGGCCCGCTGTCGTTTGGCCGCACCCAAGGCCGAGCTGGTCGAGTTCGGCATGCGACGAGCGCACGGCGCCGAGGCTGCTCTGCTGGGCAGTCGCGCAAGTTATATCGGCGGACTGGATGCGACCGCGACCCTGGAAGCGTCGCATCGCTATGGCATTCCGATGGCGGGCACGATGGCGCACTCGTTCGTGCAGGCTCACGAGCTGGAAAGTCATGCGTTCCTGAATTTTGCGCGCATGCATCCGGACAACGTCGTGTTGCTCATCGACACTTACGATTTGACGCGAGCGGCACATCGCGTGGTCGACCTTGCGCATCGCTTGCGAGGCGATGGTATTCGCATCAAAGGTGTGCGCATCGACAGCGGCGATCTTGCGCAGGCTGCAACCAATGTGCGAAACATTCTGGATCATGGCGATTGCAGGGACGTTCGCATTCTGGTCAGCGGCGCGCTCGACGAATATTCGATCGAAGCGTTGCAGGCGGCGAGGGCGCCGATCGATGTGTTCTGTTTGGGCACGCATCTAACGGTTTCTGAAGACGCGCCCGGCTTGGACTGCGCATACAAGTTGCAGCAGTACGCGGGTCGACCGGTGCGCAAGCTCTCGCCTTGGAAAGAAACGTGGGCCGGTCCGCGACAGGTTTATCGGCAATACGACCCGAGCGGTTACATCGCGATGGACATTCTGGCGGGCGAAGACGAGGTCATCGACGGCAGGGCCTTGCTTCGCGAAGTCATGACCGACGGCCACCGACTCTGTCCGTGTCCAAGCTTGAAATCGGTTCGTGAGTACTGCGCCGAGCAGCTATGTCATCTCCCGCCGGCGCTGCGCGGTTTGGAACACGTGCTTCAAGCGCCTGTTAAAATCACGCACAAGCAACGCGAGCTGGCCGCAGCCGTCGCCCAGCGAATGCACTGAGCGAGTTTTCGCGGCTGAAATCACGCGGCTATTGTCATCCCTGATTTGTCCGAGTTATAAAGACTCGGTCAATCTGGGGATGACAATCCATGAAGAACATAAGAACGGCGCTCGCCATGGGCGTGCTGCTGGTCGTGGGCGGCTGCCTGTTAGATGCGCCGGACCCGACTGTCGATCCGAATTCCATCACGCACAACGACCTGGCGGTCCACGATCCGTCGGTGATTCGTGCCGACGACGGAAGTTTCTATGTGTTCGGTTCGCATCTCGCGGCGGCTCGCTCCACCGACCTGATGAACTGGCAATACGTCGCCAACGGCGTCGATGCCGCCAATCCCTTGTGGAGCACGATTCCGGCCGCTGGAACGCAGTGGACCGGTGCGCCAGGCTCTTGGGCGGCGGATGTCATCAAGCTCAAGAACGGGAAATTTTATTTCTACTACAGCTTCTGCGGTATTCCGCCCAGCGGTGAATGCACCGGCCCGCGCTCGTACTTGGGTGTCGCGGTTTCGGATCGAATTGACGGTCCGTTCGTCGATCAAGGCATTTTCCTGCGCTCGGGCATGACGGCTGCGGAGATCGCCGCGGGCTACGGCCCCGAAGGCATCACAAGCTACGACGCGCCCATTCATCCGAACACCATCGATCCGGATGTTTTCTACGATCAGCGCGGCAAGTTGTGGATGACGTACGGTTCGTATTCCGGCGGCATCTTCATTCTGCAAATGGACGAGGTCACGGGTAAACCGCTACCTGGACAGGGTTACGGCAAACATCTGGCGGGCGGGAATCACAGCGCCATCGAAGGCAGTTACATCCTTTACAGTCCTGAGAGCCGTTACTACTACATGTTCGCGTCGTTCGGCGGCTTCGTGTCCACCGACGGTTACAACATTCGCATCGCGCGCTCACGCACGCCCGACGGGCCGTATCTCGATGCCGAAGGTCTCGACCTCGCTCAAGCCAGCGGCAGTTGGGAAAGCATTGCGCCTTACGGCGTGAAGCTGATGGGTGGTTTCAATTTCGTGGCCGAGCCCGGCGATCGCGAGACCTCGCGCGGTTATCTCTCGCCCGGCCACAACTCGGCTTACTACGACGCGTCGACCAAGAAACATTTCCTGATTACGCACACACGCTTTCCGAACCGCGGCGAAGCGCATTCGATCCGCGTGCACGAGTTGTTCGTGAACGCGGATGGCTGGCTGGTCGCCTCACCGCATCGTTACGTGCCGATTCAGGGCAAGAACATCGTCGACGGGCACGATCTACTGGGCGATTACAAGTTCATCAACCTCGGCAAGGACATCAGTCGCGAGGCCAAGCGCTCGGTCTACATCTCGCTGAACGCCGATTACACGATCACCGGCGAAGTCACCGGTCAGTATCGCCGCTATTTTGCCGAGCCCAATCGCATCAGCATTCAATTGGATGGCGTTGCCGAAACGTTCGAAGGCGCATTGGCATGGCAATGGAACGAAGCTGCACAGAAGCTCGTGCCGATATTCACCGCCGTTTCCAGCAAAGGCGTGTCGATCTGGGGTTCCAAGCTCGAACCGCGCACCACCCGACAAGTGCTGAAGGATGTGGCTGAGAGCTTGACGTTGCCGACGACGATCAAGGGCGGCGCGTTGGATTTGCCGGCTCGCGGCACGCGTGCGACGAGCATCGTATGGTCGTCGAGCGACCCGGCAGTGATTCAGCCAAACGGTACCGTCACTCGGCCGAATGTCGGCGAAGGCGACCGGATCGTGACATTGACGGCGACCATGACGCTCAACGGCGTGACGACCACGCGGCGGTTCCAAGTGACCGTCCCGGCACGCTTGCCATACAACCGCGTTGCGCACTTCGCTTTCGATGGTTCGTTGGCGGAGTCGCTGGGCAACTTCACGGGAGCGACTGCCACTGGCAACCGCATCTGGAATCAGGGTGCGGTGAGTTTCGCATCGGGTCACGATGGTGAGGCGGTGAATCTCACTGGCGCATCGGGCGTGTTGCTGCCGGAGGGGCTGATTTCCAACTACGAATACACGGTGTCTTTCTGGATCCATCCGCGAGTGCTGAGTCGCTTCACGACAGCGTTCTTCGGTGCGGTCGACGAACAAGCCGATGGCGCTGGCGTGCCGTTCTCGAATCACTGGATCAGCTTCCTGCCTGAAGGGTGGGACGGCAACACCATGTTCTGGAGCGGTAGCGATCCGTGGTTCGACGGCAGTGCCGGCGAGCGCATTCCGGCGAACGCGTGGACGCACATGGCATTCTCGGTGAAACGCGGCGTAGTGAGTGTGTATCTCAACGGTCAGCAGAAATTCACCGCAGGCACACTGACGGATTTCTTCAGCTCGAAGCTCGGCCGCTTTGCGCTCGGTGTGAACTACTGGGATGCGCCGTTCGACGGTTTGATCGACGACGTGAAGGTCTACGAAGCGAGTCTGTCGGCGGCGGAAATTCGCGGTCTCGACATCGATGGTCTGTCCGACACGCAGCTGCTCGCGTCGGCGGCGAATGTTCTCAACCTCGGCGACATAAGTGCCGTGCGAGAAGATCTGGAGTTGCCGCGCACCGGGCCGTATGCGTCGTCGATCGCATGGGAGTCGTCGAATCCGACGGTGCTCAGCGCGACCGGGCAGGTGACGCGACCGGATGTCAATTCGCCCGATGTGGATGTGACTTTGACCGCGACCATCACATTGAACGGTCGGCAGACCACCAAGACGTTCGTGGTTCGAGTGCGTTCGCTGGCACCGCCAACGCCAGTCGTCGCATACGAGTTCGAGGCTGGGTTGGATGATTCCACCGGCGCGTTCGGGCCGGGCACGGTCGTCGGCAATCGCGTCCATTTACCGGGCGGCAATGTTTCTTTCGCGGGTGGTGTGGCGGGCAGTGCGCTGGTGTTGGACGGTGCGTCGGGTGTGCGCTTGCCGGACGGTTTGATCGACGACCACAGCTATTCGATTTCGCTGTGGTTGCATCCGAATGCGGTGTCGCAATTCACGACGGCGTTCTTCGGTTGGGCCACCGATTCGAGCTGGATCAGCGTCGTGCCTCGCGGGCCGGGCGGCACGCAGCCGACGATGTTGTGGTCCGGGACCGCGTGGTTCGACGGCACGTTCAATTCGTCGATTCCGGTGGGCGCGTGGTCGCACCTGGTGATGACGGTGAATCACGGCGCACTGCGGCTGTACCTGAATGGCGCGCTGGTGAACTCGATGTCGAATTTCCCGGATGTGTTCTCGCCGGCACCTGCGACGCACTTTGCGTTGGGCGCCAACTATTGGGACACGCCGTATGTCGGGCTGATCGACCAGCTGAAGATCTACGACGAGGCGATCGACGCTGAGCAGATTCAGCGACTGTATGGAGAGCGTCGCTAAGGCACATGGATGTGCCCCGCCGCCGCAGGCGGCGAGCGACCCACAAAAGTCGCGCCTTTTGTTGGTTCGCACGCGGGTCGTGGCAGGATGCTCGATCCCGCGTTTTAAATAAGGGAACAAAGTTGCGCCGTCGCTCGTGATGTTAGCGGGGGAGACGTACAATCCCCCGCGGCAACAATTACAACGGTGATGTATGCGCATCGCGACCCTGTTCGGTCTACTGCTCGCCGCGTTCACGCTGGGCGGATGTGGCGTCAATCCCGTCACGGGTAAGAAAGAGATTCAGTTTGTCTCCGAGGCGCAGGAGATCAAGATCGGCGAGCAGAATTACGCGCCGACGCAGCAAACCGAGGGTGGCGATTTCGACGTGCTGCCGGACCTCACGACCTATGTGAACGAAGTCGGCCAGAAGCTGGCCGCCGTCTCCGACCGCAAGTTGCCGTATGAATTCGTGGTGCTGAACAACCCGGTGCCAAACGCCTGGGCACTGCCGGGCGGCAAGATCGCCGTGAACGTCGGCCTGCTCACCGAGCTCAAGAACGAATCCGAATTGGCCGCCGTGCTCGGCCACGAAATCGTTCATGCAGCCGCTCGTCACGGCGCGAAAGCACAAGAGCGCGGCACGATCATGCAAGTAGGACTGGCAGCCGCGCAGATCGGTGCGGCCATCAGTGATGTGAATTCCACTGTAGCCAGTCTGGCCGTGGGAGGCGCGGGCCTGGGTGCTCAGCTGGTTCAGCAGAAGTACGGGCGCGACCAGGAGCTGGAGAGCGACGAGTACGGCATGAAGTACATGAAGCTTGCCGGTTACGACCCGCAAGGTGCCATCACGTTGCAGGAAACATTCGTGCGTCTGTCGCAGGAGCGAGGCGGCAAGGCGCAAGGTTTTCTCGAAGGCTTGTTCGCGTCGCATCCGCCGTCGGAGGAGCGCGTTCAAAAGAACAAGGCGACGGCTGCGCAATTGGGCCTCGGCGGCAACGTCGGCAAAGAAAGCTACGACGCGCGCATGAAGCCGCTGCGTAAGATCGAGCCGGCCTACGACAAATTCGAAGAGGCGATGGCCGCCGCCGGCAAGAAGGAATACGCCAAGGCACAGGACCTGGCTCAGGAGGCGGCGAAGATCGAGCCGCGTGAAGGACGTTTCCACGAGTTCATCGGCGAGATGGAGCTGGCGCAGAAGCGGCCCGAAAAAGCCATTCCGCATTATCAGAAAGCCATCGACCTGAATCCCGACTACTTCGGCTCCTACCTCGGTGCCGGCGTCGCGCAGTTTCAAGCCGGCAACAAACAAACGGCCGAGGAGTGGTTGGCGAAGAGCTACGGCCTGTTGCCGACGGCACCGGCGGCGTATTACCTGGGGTCGATTTCGCGCGATCGCGGCGATCGGCCGAAGGCGATGGAATATTTCCGTTCGGCGGCGGGTTCGCAAAGTTCGATCGGTCAACGCGCGGCGGCCGAGTTCATTCGCATGGACCTGCCGGACAATCCCGGCAACTACGTGGCGACTCAAGGTCAGTTCGACGCGCAGGGCCGATTGGTCGTGGTCGTGCAGAATCGCTCGCCGACGCCGCTGACCTCGATTCAAGTCACACCGGTGCTGGTCGACGCTGCCGGTCGAGTGGCACGACAAGGCTCACCCGTCGTGTTCCGTGCCGTCGTGAAACCGGGCGAGCAAGCCGTCGCTCAAACCGGCATTGCAAACGTTGCACAGGAGCAGTTGCCCTACCTGCGCTTCCGAGTCGATGGGGCGAAGGTCGCTGAGTAACACAGCCCGTGTGGACTGATGTCCTGATCTTTCTCGCGGGCGCGCTGCTCGCGACAGCCTATTTCCTGCTAAAAAATCGCCGCAATACGCCGTATTTGCAGATGGATCTGGATGCGTTGCCGGCGCTCGGCGAGGATTTGAATGCGCTGGCGGCGATTACCGGTGGACACGTTTCGAGCGGCAACGCCTGCCGGGTTCTGCAGAATAGTGCGTTGTATCCGGCGATGGAGGCGGACATCGCAGCCGCTCGTCACACCGTCCATCTCGAAACGTTCGTCTGGACTCAAGGCGAACTGGAACGCCGCTTCGTCGATCTGCTGATCGGCAAAGCTCGCGCCGGCGTGCGCGTTCGCATGCTGATCGATGCGATGGGCGGCGTCGGTAGCAACTGGGCGAATCTCAAGCGCCTCTCCGACGCGGGTGTGCACCTGTCGGAGTACTGCAGGCCGCGATGGTGGAATCTGCGACGCTTCAATCATCGGACGCATCGCAAGCTGCTCATCGTCGACGGCGCAGTCGGCTACGCCTTCGGTCACGGCATCGCCGATCAATGGCTCGGCAACGGCGAAGACGAAAAGCATTGGCGCGACACTGCGCTGCGCGTCGAAGGCCCCGTGGTGCAGGCACTGCAGGCCGTATTCATGGAGAACTGGATCGAGGAAACACACTGCGTGCCGGCGGGCGTGGGCTGCTTTCCTCAGCTCGATCGCAAAGGATCGAGCGACGCGCACGTTGTCAGCAGCGCGTCGGGCGACGCAGTGTCGTCGGTGGCATTGTTGTACACGCTCGCGATCGCGTCGGCGCGCCGTGAGATCATCATCCAGAATCCTTACTTCGCTCCGGACGATGGCGTGTGCGAGCTGCTGGGAATGATGGTGAAACGGGGCGTCGTCGTGCATCTCATGGTGCCGGGCGGTCACACCGACAGTCCGTTCGTGCGACGAGCCGGATGTTATTTATACGAGGACCTGCTGAAAGGCGGCGTGCGGTTGTACGAATTCAACCCGACGCTGATTCATCAGAAAGTCGTGATCGTCGATGGCATCTGGTCGCACATCGGTTCGACCAACTTCGATTCGCGCTCGCTGTCGCTCAACGAAGAAGTCGGCATCGGCGTGCGCGATGCGGACGTCGCGCAACAGCTCAAGAGTGCGTTTGAAGACGATCTACGACGCAGTCGCGAGCTGTCGCTCGAACAGTGGCGACAGCGTCGTTGGTGGAGTCGCGTGGTCGACTGGTTCGCCTATCAAGTGCACGACCAGCTTTAGGTCTTGAACTTCAGCGGCAGCGGCGCCCCACAGGAAATCTTGTTGAGCCCGGTGACGGTGCCACTGACGACGAGTTGTTGGTACAGGCGGCCGACGCAGTCGTTCCACTCGGTGTGTCCATAACCGCGCATCACGAACTGGAAGCGACTGGGAAAACCCTTGGCGACGTGATCGGTCGTCCACAGCTGCAACGCCGGGTCGTAATCGCCTGAAACAAACAATGCCGGCACTGACGAGCGCACCGGCACACGATAGCCCTCTGGCAGCTTGACCTTCGGCCAGATCGCACAGGCCGCTTGTTGCTGACGCACTCTGTAATCGCCGAGGTAGGTGGTGCCGCGCGACTGCGCGACTTGCTGTTCGTCGATGAACGGAATGTCTTCGTTACAGGTGTTGGTGAAGAACAGTCCGAAGCTGAAATCCGAATCGAACGAGCGTGCGCCGATGTCGGACAGCAGGCTGTCGACGATGGGCTGCCAGTTGCCCGTGTGTGCCTGGTGGATGACCCAGGGCACGGTGCCGGAGCCGTCGCGTCGATAGGAGAGGGAACGTAACCGCTCGACGACCCGCCCGCGATTCAGTGGCAGCGGCTGCGGGCTTCCTTTCACAGGCACTCGAATTCCCGCGTCGAGCTGCGACAAGATCTCGGTGAACTCTTTGCGGATATTGGGATACGCCGCGCGACAGCTCGTGTCGTCCGCGCACGCTTGAAAGATTCGATTCAGCGCCTCGTCGGTCGACTTTGCGAACATCGACGGCGTGGGAATATCGATGGGTACGACGCTGCCGAGAAAGACCGTGCGGACGCTGTCGGAGTAGTTGCGAATGAATATCTGCGCGGCGCGTGTTCCATATGAGCCGGCATACAGATTCATCGGACCGTAGCCGAGGCTGCGACGAACCTGTTCCAGGTCCATGGCGAAGTGGACGTAGGTGTATTGCGTGAGATCCGCTTGTTCCTTGAGGCGATCCGCGCACTTCTGGATCGATTCGAGAGGAAACATATCGCGCAGGACCACTGCGAGATCGACGTTCGTATGCAAGTCGCAGCGCAGGCCGTTGGATTTGCCGGTACCGCGTTGGTCGACGAGTAGCAGATCGCGATCCACCAGCAACGAAGCGAACTGCTTGGCGTAGTAGCCCGCGGCCAGGATTGTTTCCTCGCCGGGGCCGCCCATGAGAACAGCGATGGGATCGGGTCGCGCGCGTCCGGAGGTGGCGGGTACGACGGCAACGTGAATCTGCAGTTTGCGCCCGTCGGGCCGATCTCGATTCTCGGGGACTTCGAAGGTGCCGCAACGTGCGGGCCGATCGAGCTCGGGAAGATTGCAGGCGGAGAGCGGCGCTTGCTCGGCAGCGCTCGTCGAAGCAAACCACAGCGCCGCGCATGCGGCTGTCATCGTGAGTAGACAAGACCGCATGTGGAGTACTCCTTTACGCGAAGTTATTTTGTGGGGAGTCTCAATCGTACCCGATAGCCGCGCTCGGTCCGTGTCCTGTCGATGTGGCTGGACGAACGAGCAACAACTTCGTCGACAGCGCGGACCGCGAATGCGTCGTCGTCGTCGCTGCTCCGGGCGTCGACGAATTCTATTTGCACCTGGTCGTCGATGGGTTCGGCGGTGATCGTGATGTCGCCGCCGTGAGGTAGAGCATCGATGCCATGCGTGAGCAAGCCGAGAACGATCAACCGCAGCTGGGCTACGGCGACGTGAGCAACGATGTCGTCACCCAGGTCCACTTTGATCCGCACCCGATTGCGTGCCGCATCGGTGGTGAGAAAGCGCACGAGATCGGCCAGCAGTTCGCGAACCTTCACCGGCTTCGGCTCGAACTCCTCGGGCGCCACGCTTTCCAGCACATGTTCCAGCCCGCGTTCGTGATTGGTGATCGCCTGTTGCACGAACTGAGTCAGCTGCTCTAACGGCACGGCGCTGGGTTTGGTAGGGCGCGCAGCGCGTGCGAGCGCGTCGAATCCCGCTTGAATGCCCTGCAAGCCGTTACGCATGTCATGCGCATAAGCCCGTTTACAGCGACGGCACAGGTAGCCGCGCAGCGCGTCTTCCATCAACCAAGGCCATGCGTTGTTCGGTCCGTTCATAGTGCGGACTTGAGCTGCGTGGACTGCGGTTGCACGGCTTTCTGCAGGATGCTTTCCAGCACCGGCAAGCCAATCGGTTTGCGGAAGTGCAGATCGAAGCCGGCTTCGGTCGCGCGTTTACGATCTTCGGTCTGGCCCCAGCCGCTGATCGCGACCAGGAACATTTTCGCGCCCCAGGGTTCGCTGCGAATCCGACGGGCGACCTCGTAGCCGTCCATGATCGGCATGCCGATGTCGAGCAGCACCACGTCCGGGCGCCATGCCGACACCGCTTGCAACGTTTCGCCGCCGTCCGACGCTTTGCGAGCTTCGTAACCGCAGACCTGTAACAACAGCACCAGGCTGTCCAGCGCGTCTTGATTGTCGTCGGCCACCAGCACCCGCAGATTCTGTGGTGGTGTGGGCGCGGCTGTCTCTTCGGATATGGAGACGATCGGCGCCTTGCTCATACTCAGCGGCAATCGCACTGTGAATTCGCTGCCGCGATCGGGCCCGGCGCTGGTCGCATTCACGGTGCCACCGTGCAATTCGACCAGCTGGCGAACCAGGGCGAGACCAATGCCCAAACCGCTCGGTGCCTTGTCCGAAACGCCGTGCACGCGTGAAAACAAATTGAACAACTTCGGCAGCGCTTCGGAGGTGAGCCCGATGCCGGAGTCCTTCACTGAGAACACGACATGCCCGTCCTCGCGGATCGCGCGCAGGTGAATCGTGCCGCTGGTCTGCATGTATTTCGCGGCGTTGTTCAGCAGGTTGCTGAGAATCTGCACGAGGCGTGTCGGATCGCCCTCGACGACGCCATCGTCGACGGTGCATTCCATCTGCAATTGATGGCTATGCGCCGAAATGATCGGCTGGGCCGCTTCGACGGAGCGGTCGAGGATCATTCGCACCGTCAGCAATTCTTTGTTGAGTTTGATCGTGCCGCGCGAGATTCGCGAGACGTCGAGCAAGTCATCGACCAGCCGGCTCAGGTGCGTCGTCTGCCGATCGATCACTTCGCGTGCCCAACGCAGCTGCGGATGATCGAGCGGCATGAGCGACATCATGTCGACGGCCGAGCGAATAGGAGCAAGCGGATTGCGCAATTCGTGCGCCAGGATGGCGATGAACTCGTCCTTGTGGCGATCGGCATCGCGCAGGGCGGCGTTCGCCTGCTCAAGGTTCGCATTCACGCGCTCCAGCTCTTGCGCCTTCTCCGCCTGCAATGTCGTGTTGGCTTCGGCGAGGCTGCGATTCAACCGTTGCAGCTCGCGACGCTGGCAATACAGCTCCACCAGCACGGAGACCTTACTGCGCAGGATCTCCGGCACGATGGGGATCGACACGTAATCGACCGCGCCGAGCCGGTAGCCTTTCAGCGCATCGAACTCGGAGTCGTGCACGCCAGTGACGAAGATGATCGGGATGCTCTCGAAGCGCGGATGATCGTGGATCATGGCCGCGGTCTCGAAGCCATCCATGCCCGGCATGCTGACGTCCAGCAGGATCAGAGCGATCTCGTGCTCCAGCAGGCGCTGTAACGATTCCTCGCCGGAGCGCGCCGTGATGAGATTTTGTCCCAGCTCCTCCAGGATCGATTCGTAAGACAGCAGGCGTCCCGGCTGGTCGTCGACCAGCAGGATATTCACGCGCTCCGAAGTAGGGGCAGGGGCGTTCACGAGTTCGTCAAAAAGACTTCGTCAAGGTTGCAACCACATTCTAACAAGCGACAGCAGCTGTGCCGTATCCACGGGTTTGGCGACGTAGTCGGAAGCGCCGGCCTCCAGGCACTTTTCGCGGTCGCCTTTCATGGCTTTGGCGGTCAAGGCGATGATCGGCAGCAGGCGGAACCGGGCGTTGCCACGAATGCGTCGCATGGTCTCATAGCCGTCCATCTCGGGCATCATCACGTCCATTAGCACCAGCGACAGGTTCTCGGTGGACTCCACCAGCTTGATCGCGTCCATGCCGTTGCTGGCGTTGATGACGTGCATGCCCCGGCGCTCCAGCACGCTATTCAAGGCGAAGATGTTGCGCACGTCGTCGTCGACCACCAACACTTTGCGCCCACGCAGCGGCTCGTCGCCTTCGTGTAGGGCCTCGATCATCTTTTGCTTCGCGGGCGGCAGGTTGGTGACCACGCGATGCAGGAACAGGGCGGTTTCGTCGAGCAGCCGTTCCGGCGAGCGTACGCCTTTGAGCACGATGCTCTTGGCCTTGGTTCGCAGTTCTTGTTCTTCGTCGTCAGAAAGATCGCGGCCGGTGAACACCACGATGGGGGTGTCGCGTAACGCGGCGTCACCCTGAATTTCCGCCAGTAGTTCGAATCCCGACACATCGGGCAGGCGCAGATCCAATACGACGCAATCGTATTGTTTGTTACGCATGGACTCCAACGCTTCCCGGCCGCTACCGACCGCGGTGATCGTCACGTCGTCGAAGCCAAGCAGCTCGGCGATGCTGAGCTGCTCGGCCGGATCGTCCTCCACGACCAGCAACTCGCGCACGTTCGCGGCCGCGAATTTTCTGATTCTCTGCATGGCGGCCGCCAGCTCGTCGGTCGTTGCTGGCTTGTTCATGAACGCATAGGCGCCGCGCTCCAGGCTGTACTGGCGTTCTTCCTCGACGGTGAGGATCTGCACCGGAATGTGCCGGGTGGTCGGGCTCTGTTTGAGCTGGTTGAGCACCGTCCAGCCCAGCATGTCGGGCAGGAACACGTCGAGCGAAATCGCCGTCGGCCGATATTTGCGCGCCAGTGCCAGGCCGTCGGCGCCGGTCTTGGCGACGATGACTTTGAAGTCGTTGTCGCGTGCCAGGTTCAACAGCACTTTGCCGTAATGAGGATCGTCTTCGACGATCAGCAACACCCGATCGTCGGGCGTGATGCCCTCGCGATCGTCGATCAGCTCTTCGGCGCGCAACGGCAGCGTATGCGGCTGGAAGGGCGTCTGGACACTGCCGCTGGACGGTGCTGCCTTATTGGCCTGGCGATAGGCCGAGCCGACGAAATTCAGCGGCAGATACAGCGTGAACGTGCTGCCCTGGCCGGGCGAGCTCACCAGGCGCAGCTCGCCGCCGAGCAGGTGCGCCAGCTCGCGGCTGATCGCCAGGCCCAGGCCGGTGCCGCCGTACTTGCGCGACGTACCCGCGTCGGCTTGTTGGAACGCTTCGAAGATGATTTTTTGTTTCTCCGGCGCGATGCCGATGCCCGTGTCCCGTACCGAGAAGGCGACCACAGTCTGCACCTGGTTCAACACAGGATGATCGGTGCTCCAGCCCGATTGAGCCGGGCCGACGTGCAACGAAACGCCGCCCTGCGCGGTGAACTTGAACGCGTTCGACAGCAGGTTCTTCAACACCTGCAACAGGCGTTTCGGATCGGTGGTGATCTGCCGGCCCAGCGCCGGGTCGAAATCGGCCGTGAATTGCAGCGTGCGGGCTTCCGCTTCGTGCCGGAAGTTGCGCTCCACCGTCTCGCGCAGATGCGAGAACAGCAGGTCTTCGGACTCGACCGTGACCGTGCCCGATTCGATCTTCGACAAGTCCAGAATATCGCTGATGAGGTTCAGCAAGTCGGTGCCGGCGCCGTGAATGGTCTTGGCGAATTCGATCTGGCGCGGCGACAGGTTTTGATCGGCGTTTTCCGCCAGCTGCTGACCCAGGATCAGGATGCTGTTCAACGGCGTACGCAGCTCGTGCGACATGTTCGCAAGGAACTCGGACTTGTAACGCGAGGTGAGCGCGAGCTCAGTCGCTTTTTCTTCCAGCGCGCGACGCGCCAGCTCGATTTCCTCGTTCTTGCGTTCCACTTCGGCGTTCTGCTCGGCCAGCAGCTGCGCCTTGTTGGCGAGCTCTTCGTTGGTCTGCTGCAGTTCTTTTTGCTGAGTCTGCAGCTCGCCGGCCAGCTCCTGCGATTGTTTGAGCAGGCCTTCGGTGCGCATGGTCGCTTCGATGGTGTTGAGCACGACGCCGATACTGCCGGCCAGCTGCTCCAGGAACGCGAGCTGCGAGGCGGTGTATTCGTGTAGCGAGGCGAGCTCGACCACGGCCTTCGCCTGGCCTTCGTACAAAATCGGCAGAGCTACGATGTTGGTCGCACGCGCGGTGAGCAGGCCGCTGCGAACGTGGACCGCTTCGGTCGGAACGTGTTCAAGCAGAATGCGTCGACCGTCGGCGGCGCACTGGCCGACCAGGCCTTCACGCAGCGCATATTGGCGGCGCTCGCCAGGGTTCGCGTCGGCGTAGGTCGCGAGCTCCTTCAGCATCTTCTTGTCGTTGTCCAGCTCGGCGATATACAGAATGGCTTGCTGGGCGCCGACCAGCGGCGCGAGCTCGACCAGCAGCATCTCGCCCATGGTCACCAGGTCGCGCTGACCTTGCATCATGCGGCTGAACTTGGCGAGGTTGGTCTTCAGCCAGTCCTGCTCGGTGTTGCGATCGGTGGTCTCGCGCAGGTTGCCGATCATGGCGTTGATGTTGTCTTTCAGCTCGGACACTTCGCCGCGCGCATCGACTTGAATCGAGCGGGTGAGGTCGCCCTTGGTCACGGCGGTCGCGACTTCGGCGATGGCGCGCACCTGCGTCGTGAGGTTCTGAGCCAACAGGTTCACGTTTGCGGTCAGGTCTCTCCAGGTACCGGCGGCACCCGGCACGTTCGCTTGACCGCCGAGCCGGCCTTCGACGCCGACCTCGCGCGCCACGCTGGTCACCTGGTCGGCGAACGTGGCGAGGGTGGTCGTCATGCTGTTGATGGTTTCGGCGAGCGCCGCGACTTCACCTTTCGATTCCACCGTGAGGCGTTGACGCAGATCGCCGTTCGCCACCGCGGTCACGACCTTGACGATACCGCGCACCTGGTTGGTGAGGTTGTTCGCCATGGTGTTGACGTTATCGGTGAGGTCTTTCCAGGTGCCGGCCACGCCGGGCACGGCGGCCTGACCGCCGAGCTTGCCTTCGGTACCGACTTCACGCGCCACGCGGGTCACTTCGGCGGCGAATGCGTTCAACTGGTCGACCATCGTGTTGATGGTTTCTTTCAGCTGCAAGATTTCGCCCTTCACGTCGACGGTGATCTTGCGGGACAAGTCGCCGCGCGCGATGGCGGTGGACACTTCGGCGATGTTTCTGACCTGGCCGGTCAAGTTGCTCGCCATCGAGTTCACGTTGTCGGTGAGGTCTTTCCAGGTGCCAGCGACGCCCGGCACGATCGCCTGGCCACCGAGCTTGCCTTCGGTACCGACTTCGCGAGCCACGCGTGTCACTTCGGCGGCGAAGCCGTTGAGCTGGTCGACCATCGTGTTGATGGTTTCTTTCAGCTGCAAGATTTCACCGCGCACGTCCACCGTGATCTTGCGGGACAAGTCGCCTTTCGCGATGGCGGTGGCCACTTCGGCGATGTTTCGGACCTGGCCGGTGAGGTTGGAGGCCATGGAGTTGACGTTGTCAGTGAGGTCTTTCCACACACCCGACACGTCTTTCACTTCGGCCTGGCCGCCGAGCTTGCCTTCGGTACCGACTTCGCGCGCCACGCGCGTCACTTCGGCGGCGAAGGCGTTGAGCTGGTCGACCATGGTGTTCATGGTTTCTTTCAGCTGCAGAATTTCGCCTTTCACGTCGACCGTGATCTTGCGCGACAAGTCGCCGTTGGCGATGGCGGTGGCCACTTCGGCGATGTTACGAACCTGGCCGGTGAGATTGCCGGCCATGGAGTTCACGTTATCGGTGAGGTCCTTCCACACGCCGCTGATGCCTTTCACCTCAGCCTGGCCGCCGAGCTTGCCTTCAGTACCGACTTCGCGCGCCACGCGCGTCACTTCGGCGGCGAAGCCGTTGAGCTGGTCGACCATCGTGTTGATGGCTTCCTTCAGCTGCAGGATTTCGCCTTTCACGTCGACCGTGATCTTGCGAGACAAGTCGCCGCGCGCGATGGCGGTCGACACTTCGGCAATGTTTCGGACCTGGCCGGTGAGGTTGGACGCCATGGAGTTCACGTTATCCGTGAGATCCTTCCAGGTGCCGCCGGCGCCAGGCACGTTGGCTTGACCGCCGAGTTTGCCTTCGGAGCCGACTTCGCGCGCCACGCGCGTCACTTCGGACGCAAATGAACGCAGCTGATCCACCATCGTGTTGATGGTTTCTTTCAGCTGGAGAATTTCGCCGCGCACGTCCACCGTGATCTTGCGAGACAAGTCGCCGTTCGCGATGGCGGTGGCCACGTCGGCAATGTTTCGGACCTGGCCGGTGAGGTTGGACGCCATCGAATTCACGTTGTCGGTGAGGTCCTTCCACACACCCGACACGTCTTTCACTTCGGCCTGACCGCCGAGCTTGCCTTCGGTACCGACTTCGCGCGCCACGCGCGTCACTTCGGCGGAGAAGCCGTTGAGCTGGTCGACCATCGTGTTGATGGTCTCTTTCAGCTGCAGGATTTCACCTTTCACGTCCACCGTGATCTTGCGGGACAAGTCGCCACGCGCCACGGCCGTGGTCACTTCGGCGATGTTACGAACCTGGCCGGTGAGATTGGTGGCCATGGCGTTGACCGAGTCGGTCAAGTCTTTCCAGGTGCCGGCGACGCCCGGCACGATGGCCTGGCCGCCGAGCTTGCCTTCGGAGCCGACTTCGCGCGCCACGCGCGTTACTTCGGACGCGAACGAACGCAGCTGGTCGACCATCGTGTTGAAGGCCTCCTTCAGCTGCAAGATTTCACCGCGCACGTCGACCGTGATCTTGCGCGACAAGTCGCCGTTGGCCAGCGCGATCGTCACTTCGGAAATGTTTCGAACCTGGCCGGTGAGGTTGGACGCCATGGAGTTCACGTTGTCCGTGAGATCTTTCCACACGCCGCTGATGCCCGGCACGATGGCCTGACCGCCGAGCTTGCCTTCGGTACCGACTTCGCGCGCCACGCGCGTCACTTCGGCGGAGAAGCCGTTGAGCTGATCAACCATCGTATTGATGGTCTCTTTCAGCTCCAGAATTTCGCCTTTCACGTCGACCGTGATCTTGCGGGACAAGTCGCCACGCGCCACGGCCGTGGTCACTTCGGCGATGTTACGAACCTGGCCGGTGAGGTTCTTCGCCATCGCGTTCACGGAGTCGGTCAAGTCTTTCCAGGTACCGGCGACGCCCGGCACGATGGCCTGGCCGCCGAGCTCGCCTTCGGAGCCGACCTCTCGCGCCACGCGCGTTACTTCGGATGCGAACGAACGCAGCTGGTCAACCATCGTGTTGATGGCTTCCTTGAGCTGCAGGATTTCACCGCGCACGTCGACCGTGATCTTGCGAGACAAGTCGCCGTTCGCGACGGCGATGGTCACTTCGGAAATGTTTCTCACCTGGCCGGTGAGGTTGGAGGCCATCGAGTTCACGTTGTCGGTGAGGTCTTTCCACACGCCCGACACGTCTTTCACTTCGGCCTGACCGCCGAGCTTGCCTTCGGTACCGACTTCACGCGCCACGCGCGTCACTTCGGCCGCGAAGCCGTTGAGCTGGTCGACCATCGTGTTGATGGTCTCTTTCAGCTGCAGAATTTCGCCCTTCACGTCCACCGTGATCTTGCGAGACAAGTCGCCTCGCGCGATGGCCGTCGCCACTTCGGCGATGTTTCGGACCTGGCCGGTGAGGTTACCGGCCATCGAATTCACGCTGTCCGTGAGATCTTTCCAGGTGCCGGCCACGCCGGGCACCACGGCTTGACCGCCAAGTTTGCCTTCAGAACCGACTTCGCGAGCCACGCGCGTCACTTCGGATGCGAACGAACGCAGCTGGTCCACCATCGTATTGATGGCTTCCTTCAGCTGTTGAATCTCGCCGCGGACGTTGGCGGTGATCTTGCGAGACAAGTCGCCGCTCGCGATGGCCGTCGCGACTTCGGCGATGTTACGAACCTGGCCGGTGAGATTGCCAGCCATGGAGTTCACGTTGTCGGTGAGGTCTTTCCAGGTACCCGCGGCACCAGGCACCGAGGCTTGTCCACCGAGTTTGCCTTCGGTGCCGACTTCACGCGCCACGCGCGTCACTTCGGATGTAAACAGACCCATCTGCTCGATCATCGTGTTGACGATGGTGGCGGAGCGCAGGAACTCGCCTTTGAGCGGACGGCCTTCCACTTCGAGTCGCACGGTTTGCGACAAGTCGCCCTTGGCGACGGCGGTGATGGTGCGAGTGACTTCGGTCGTCGGCCACAGCAAGTCGTCGATCAGCGTGTTGACCGAACCTTCCATATCGCCCCAGGCGCCGGAGCGGCGATCGATGGTCACTCGATGGCGCGTCTTGCCTTCTTTGCCGACCAGCTGGCCGGCGCGCGACATTTCTTTCGCGAGACGCTCGTTGGCACCGATGATTTCGTTCAAGGTCTCGGCGACCTTGCCCTCGATGCCTTCGTAGTCGCTGGGCATGCGTACCGAGAAGTCGCCATCGCGGACTGCCTGCAACGTACGGAGCAGGCCTTTGAGATCGAACTGCTGTGCCGGTGGGGCAGCGAGGGTGCGTGAGCTCGTCTTGGCGGCGGCGCGCGTAGATGATTTACCCGTGCGTGGGCGAACCTTGGCTGTCGATTGCATTCGAGCTCCGAAAATCGATATCGAGACGGGGCAGGCATGACACTGCGGTGACTGAGACGGAGGCGGTCGTGCTCTTCTGTATGCTCCGCAATGTCACCGGCGGGAAGCTATCTAGAAGCAATCAAACGTGCAAGCCTTACAGCAGCTTACATTCAATGTTTGACGTTCCAGAGAAAAGATTACGCAATTGCGGAACTTTGCTGACGCCAGTGCGTTGGGGTGGGTTCAGCGAATTCAAAATACAACGAGACGAGCGGGCGAACGAGCGGGCACGATGGCTGCAGGGGCGATTCCGAACGAGGTCGAGCAGTTTCTTGTTGCCGTCATCGACTCCGTCCCGCACCTGGAAGCACTGCTACTGATTTTCCAGAATCCGTCGACGGTATGGTCGGTGGAGGATCTCGCTGCCCGTATCTATGTGGATAGCGCGCAGGCAAGCGCTGTACTAGAAGATCTTACACGGCGGAAACTGATCTCCCCGGTGGAACCGTCGCCGCCGAAGTATCAGTTCGCTGCCCGGTCGGCCGAGCAGACTGAACTGCTCCACAAAGTGGCCCAGGCGTATCGCACCCAGCTCGTGCAGGTCACGCGTTTCATTCACTCCAAGCCCTCCGCGTCGGTGCGCGACTTTGCGCGGGCATTCCGGCTGAAGGACCGCGATTAGTCATGTTGGCAGGTCTGGTCTATCTGTTGGGAACATTGGTGACAGCGCTCTGCGCAGTGCTATTGCTGCGTGGATACGCACGCTCGCGCAGCCGGTTGCTGTTGTGGAGCGGGTTCTGTTTCATCGGCCTCACGCTGTCGAACGCGCTGTTGTTTATCGATCTGCAAGTGCTTCCCGAGGTCGATCTGTACATGTGGCGCTTGGGCACGGCAGCCGCTGCGATGTTGCTGTTGGTTTACGGTCTGGTGTTCGAGAGCGAATAACCCATGATCGAAGGATTCCTGCTCGGCGTGATCGTCACCGCATCGCTGACCGCGGCCGGGTTCTTCTGGCGTTTTTACCGCCAGACGCGCGACCGCCTGTTCCTGGCGTTCTCCGGTGCCTTTTTTATCGAAGGTCTCAATCGCATGGCGTTTCTATGGATCGACACGCCGAGCGAGGGCAAGCCCGCAATTTACATGGTGCGACTGATCGCCTTCCTGCTGATCCTCGGCGCGATCGTCGCCAAGAACCGCAATCCGTCGCGCTGATCGAACGGCGACGGGAACTTTTTGCCGTCGGCGAGCGTGCGATTCGTGAGGAGTCGCGCGTGCCGGCCGGAAAGATTGCCAATCGACACAAAGCTTTGTTCATTGCCACCGGCGCAGTCGTACTGGTGGTGATCGGCGCGACTGCCGGTGTCGTGCTCCTGCTGTCCGGCGCCTTCAGCACCGCGGCGACCAAGCAGCACTTCCGCATCACCTATCGCATCCTCGAACAGGGTCTGAAATATTCGGTCGCCAGCAACGCGGACGACATCGTGGTACCGGATCTGGATCGAGTTGCCGATATCGACGTGGGGCATGCGTGCTATCGCGAGCATTGTTTGCAATGTCATGGTGCTCCCGGCGTCGCGCGAGAACCGCTGGGGCGGGGGCAGTTGCCGTCGCCGAGCAGCTTGGCGGAATCGGCACGTGACTGGCCGGCGGCGCATTTGTTCTATGTGACGCAACAGGGAGTGCGCATGTCGGGGATGCCGGCGTGGGAGTATCGGATCTCCGAGCAGGGCTTGTGGGCCACGGTCGCGTTTCTTAAAGCGATGCCTCGCATGACGGCGGATGAGTACAAACGATTCGCGTCGTCGAATACGCATGCGCAGTGCCCGAGACCCACGACGGCGGGCGAGTATTCAACCGAGCGTGCGCAGATCATGTTGCGTCAATACGCGTGCGATAACTGTCACATCATCGCAGGGATGGTCGGGCCGATCACGCACATCGGTCCTTCGCTCGTGGACTGGCGCGAACGGAAGTACATCGCGGGCGTGCTGCCGAATACGAGGGAAAACCTTGTGCGCTGGATTGTGGATCCGCAAGGAGTGAGTCCGCACACGTTGATGCCCGATCTCGAAGTAATAGAGCCGCATGCGGAGCAGATGGCGCGGTATTTGATGGCGGCGGGTGAGTGACGCGATGTCACGCCATGCTTCGCTAATGGTTTCGATGGTGATGTTGGCGGGGTGTGCTGGCGACGGAGAGTCCTTGCCTCGAGTGTCGGGGGGCGATGCAGAGCGTGGGCGCGTCGTGCTGGATCGGTATCAATGTGGCGTGTGCCACGTGATTCCTGGCGTGCCCTCGGCTTTCGGCAAGGTCGGGCCGGCGCTGGACCAATATGCGCAGCGTCCCTATCTGGCCGGAAAATTCCCCAACGAACCCGAAACGCTGGTGCGCTGGATTCTCGACGCACCGTCGATGGCGCCGCAGACGGCGATGCCGGCAATCGCCATGTCACATCAGGATGCTCGTGACGCGGCGGCCTATTTATATACATCGGACTGACATGGAGTCGCGTGCCGCCTCTTCAGCGATAGATCCAGCCGCGAACAGCGGCGCCGAGCTCATCGATCAACTCGGCACGGTGCTTTATATCGGTGGCGCCGCGATCTTTGTCGTCGTGATGATCCTCGCGATCTACGGCGTGTACGGCAAGGGCAGGGCAATCAGCGCCAGACGTTGGCTCATTGGCGGCGGGCTCGTGTTTCCCGCCGTGACGCTCACCGCGCTGATGATTTATTCGCTCGCGGTGGGCAACGGTCTGGCGGCCATCGGCACATCGAACGCGTTGCAGTTGTTTCTGGATTGCTTTGGCCTCGGCAGCACCGAGAACACTCGTGCCGTACCGGATGGCGTGCTGCGTATTCACGTGATCGGCAAGCAGTGGTGGTGGGAAGTTCGCTACGAACAACCCGGCAGCGCTGAGCGCATCGTGCTGGCCAACGAAATTCGCCTGCCGACGAATCAGGCGGTCGAGCTGGTGCTATCGAGCAGCGATGTCATTCACAGCTTCTGGGCGCCGTCGCTGGCAGGAAAGGTCGACATGATTCCAGGTCGCACGACCCGACTACGCTTACAGACCAGCCAAGAGGGCACATTCCGCGCCATGTGCGCCGAATACTGCGGCGGGCAACACGCGCTGATGGCTCTATACGTCGTTACGGAAGATCCCAACGAGTTCAACACCTGGCTCACGCGACAAAGCCAACCAATCACTGCGCCGACCGATTCGTTTCTAAAGCTTGGACAGGACGCCTTTTTCAAAGGGGGCTGCCAAAGCTGCCACACGATTCGTGGCACGCCGGCGAACGGCACAGTCGGGCCGGATCTCACGCATGTAGGCAGTCGCAAGTCGCTCGCCGCGGGCGCGCTCGATAATCACATCGGCACAACGGCCGGCTGGATCGCCGGGCCGCAGGAAGTGAAGCCCGGCAACAAAATGCCTGAGGCCTCCGTGTACACCGGAACCGAGCTTCGCGCGCTCTCTGCGTGGTTGGGCAGTTTGCAATGAGCGTCGAACCTCTGCCCAATTCTCTGCCGCGTCCGCCCGGCGAGCTCGAACAACTGGAGCGCGTATGGAAACGTCCGCGAGGCTGGCGTGCGCTGACTCAGGTGAACAACACAGCGATTGGCCTGTGGTACGTCGGCGCCGCACTGCTGTTCATGGTGCTCGCGGGCATTCTCGCCTTGATCATGCGCACGCAGCTCGCGGTACCAGGCAATAATCTCGTTGATCACGATCTCTACAACCAGCTGTTCACGATGCACGGCTCGGTGATGATGTTTCTATTCGCCGTGCCGGTGGTCGAAGCCATCGGCATTTTGCTGTTGCCGGCGATGCAGGGTGCGCGCGATCTGCCGTTCCCGCGACTATCGGCCTATGCATTCTGGGCCTACCTGGTCGGCGGGCTGGTGTTCTTCAGCACGATCTTTTTCGATCTCGCGCCCGATGGCGGATGGTTCATGTATCCGCCGCTGACCAGCTACGAATTCTCGCCGGGGCTGCGCACGGATTTCTGGCTGCTCGGTATCGGCTTCATCGAAATTTCCGCAATCGCGGGTGCCATCGAAATCGTCGTCGGCATCCTGCGCACGCGACCGCCCGGCATGACGCTCGACAAGATGCCGATTTATCTGTGGGCGATGCTGGTCGTCGGCGGGATGATCGTCTTCGGTTTTCCTCCGGTGATTCTCGCGACCGCACTGCTCGAATTGGAACGTGCCTTTCATTGGCCGTTCTTTATCGCGGAGCAGGGCGGCGATCCGTTGTTATGGCAGCACTTGTTCTGGCTGTTCGGTCATCCCGACGTTTACATCATCTTTCTGCCGGCGGCGGGACTGGTGTCGATGATGGTCGCCGCGATGGCGCAGACGCCATTGGTCGGCTATCGCTGGATCGTCGGTGCGATGCTGGCGACGGGAACGATCTCATTCCTGCTCTGGGTGCATCACATGTTCGCCACCGGCATGCCGCATCTGTCGCTCAGCTTTTTCTCGGCTGCCAGCCTGGCGATTGCACTGCCCGCGGGACTGCAAGTCTTCTCCTGGATTGCGACGCTGTGGAAGGGCAACGTGCAGCGAGCGACGCCGACGTACTTCCTGCTCGGTTTCTTCGGTGTGTTTGTATTGGGCGGACTGACCGGCGTGATGGTTGCCGTCGTGCCGTACGATTGGCAGGTTCACGACACCTATTTCGTCGTCGCGCATCTGCATTACGTGCTCATCGGCGGCATGCTGTTCCCGGTGTTCGCTGCGATCTACTACTGGGCGCCGCTGATCAGTGGCCGTCGTCTGTCCGAAAGGATGGGGACGTGGGCGTCCATCATCATGTTCGTCGGCGTGAACCTCGCTTTCTTTCCGATGCACATTTCCGGCTTGCTCGGCATGCCACGTCGAGTGTGGACCTACGCCAGCGGTTACGGGCTTGAGCTGTTCAATCTGCTGTCGACCATTGGCGCGTTCGTGTTCGCATTGGGCATCGGCATCGTGCTGTTGGATCTGCTATTGCACTTTCGACCGGGCGATAAGGTCGACGTCAATCCCTGGAACGCGGGAACGCTCGACTGGCTGCCGGTTCACGATTACGCGACTCGCAGTGTTCCTCATGTCACCAGTCGCGAACCGCTCTGGGACAATCCGCGACTGCGAGAGGAAGTGGATGCGGGCCAGCACTATCTTCCAGGCGTCGCGACGGGTACGCGCGAGACTATCGTGACGAGCCCCGTCGATGCGCGTCCTCAATATTTGCTCCGGTTGCCCGGGCCGAGTTGGTATCCGGTGATCGCGGGTGTAGGGACCGCAGTGTTCTTTCTCGCCCTCACCGTGAAATGGATGATTGTGGCGCTCGCCGGTGCCATCGCGGCCGTGATCGGTATTTTTCGCTGGCTGTGGGAAACGGACCCGGCACCGTCCGGCAAGCTCCATGACATCGGCGGCGGCATTCGTTTGCCCGATTATATGAGCGGGAGCCGCTCGCATTCGTGGTGGTCGATGGTCGTGTTGATGCTGGTGGACGGCAGCATCTTCGCTTGCATGGTCTTTTCGTTTGTTTACTTGGGCGCCGTCCCGCCGTCGAGCTTCGACTTGCCGTTGATGAGCACATCGCTGCTCGCTGTGATTGCTTGGGTGGCTAGCGCCTGCGGTCTGTGGCTCGCCGAGCGAGCCTTGATCGCCGCACGATGGCGCGGTTTTTACGTGGCGTTGATAGTCGCAGTGTTGCTCTTGTGGGCTGCGTTCGGCGGCAGTTTGTATTCGTTGCTAGGTACCAACCTGCGGCCGCAACTGCATGGCTTCGCATCGACTTCGTACACGATCATAGTCTGGCAAGGACTCCATGCAGTGCTGCTGACGCTCATGGGCGGCTACACAGTTGCGCGCGCATGGTCAGGGATGATCGATGCGACTCGTCGCAACGTGTTCGATAACACTCGAATCTTCTGGTACTACAGTACCGCCCAAGGATTGATCGCGTTGTCGGTGCTGCAGTCGGCGCGGCTGGCGACTTAGTGTTGAGCACGTTTCCATTGCCAACCGCGAGGTCCGACGGTATCGGCGGAATACGCGCCGCGCTCGCCGAGCGGTTTGTCCGGACCGCTGGTTGTGTCATGCACGGTTTGTCGTTCCAGCTCGGAATTGATCTCCGCGCCCAGAATGACTACGTACGACGAAACGTAGAACCACATCAGCATCACCACGACACCGGCAATCGCGCCGTACGCTTCGCCAAACGAATCGAAGTTACGTACGTAAACGGAGAACAGCACGCTGCTGACCAGCCATAAGGTCGCAGCGATCACCGAGCCTGCGTTGACCCACTCCCATCGGGGGCGCGCGCGATGTGGAGCAAATCGATACAACGTCGAGAAGCCGAAAATGGCAATCACCCACAACAAGGCCCAGCGAACGCCGAGCACGACCCACTCCGCCGCGATCCCCAATGGCAGGAACTTCAGGATCACCGGCACCGCCACGCCCAGCACGATCACCAGGATGAAACCGAGCACGCCGCCGACGGTGAAGGCCATCGACAACAGCGTGCGCCCGATAAACGAGCGCCGATCGTGCTCGTTGTAGGCGACATTCATCGCCGTGATGAGCGCGACCATCCCTTTGCGTGCGCTCCATAGGGCGAGCACGATGCCGACTGCTACGCCGATGCTTAGCGTTTCGTTTCGTTGCGAGACCAGCTGATGCAGCTGGTTCTGAATGATCTCGACAGCCCCGGCCGGTAGCATCCCGCCGAACGCTTCCATCTGCGTCTGAATGGCGTCGGGTGAGGCGATGATGCCGTAGATGGCGACCGCAGCCGCGAGACTCGGGAATACGGCGAGTAGGCCGAACAGCGCCAGGCCGCCGGCGACGATGGACACGTTGTCCGCATCCAGCTGATCCTTTACGCGCCACAGCACGTCCCACCAGCCGCGCCAGGCAATTTCCGAAGGTCGTTGTGCAAGACGCCCGCGATCCGTCTCTTGGGGTACGACCTCTGCGGGATCGATCGAGGAACTCACTGCGGCACCTTCAACTCAACTGGTCACAGCAATGACGCGGTAGGCGCGCCGATGTTCCCGTTTCGCGCACCCAGATTCATTGACGCCTTTGCGGCCTCGATGCAACGATCCGTGCATGCACGCATTAGAAATTTTCTGGCACGGATTCCTCGCAAGTTTTCTGGCCGGCATGGGCACCGTCGTCGGTGCTTTGTGGATCTTCCTGTTCCGCCGCCCCTCGCCGCGTGCCGAGGATGCGTTACTCAGCGGTGCGGCCGGAGTGATGCTGGCGGCGACGTTCTTCTCGTTGCTTCAGCCCGCACTAGAGCATGCGGAAACGCAATTCTCCTCGAAGCCTGCGGCGGTGGGGCTGGTGATCGCCGGACTATTGGCGGGAGCGTACGCGCTGTATCTCATTCACCGTCGGGTCCCGCACGAACACTTCGTCCTCGGCAAGGAAGGCCCCGATAGCAAGAAGCTGCGGCGGCTGTGGCTGTTCATCATCGCCATCACCTTGCACAACTTTCCCGAAGGCATGGCGGTGGGCGTGGGCTTCGCGGGTTCGGATATGGATAAGGCGATGCCGCTGGCCGTTGGCATCGGACTGCAAAACATTCCCGAGGGTCTCGCAGTCGCAGCCGCGTTGTTGTCCATCAACTATTCCAAGACGCAGGCTTTCATGGTCGCTTCGCTGACAGGCTTCGTCGAGCCTGTCGGCGGTGCCTTTGGCAGCGCGGCGGTATGGGTCGCCGATCCGTTGATGCCGTTCACATTGGGATTCGCCGCCGGCGCGATGCTGTTCATCATCAGCGATGAAATCATTCCCGAGACCCATCGGGGCGGTTACGAAGATGTCGCGACGTTTTCGTTGCTCGGCGGCTTTGCAGTGATGATGTTTCTCGATGTGGTGTTCGCTTGACAGGGAGTCGATATGACAACCGTTGCCTTCATGGGCCTGGGCCGCATGGGATCGGGCATGGCCACGCGGCTGCTCGCTGCCGGCTATCGAGTGAACGTTTACAACCGCACCAGCTCACGTGCCGACGCGTTAGCGAAACTGGGTGCATCGGTGCATGCGACTCCGAAGGACGCATGCACTGGGGTCGACGCAGTTGTATCGATGGTTTCAGACGATGCAGCTTCGCGCGATCTCTGGCTTGGTGCTAACGGTGTATTTGTCGCTGATCTTGCGCCGGGTACCTGGGCAATCGAATGTTCGACGCTCTCGCACGATTGGGTGTTACAGCTGGCGGAAGAGGCGAAGCGCCGCAGCTTGCGCTACATCGATGCGCCAGTCACCGGACTGCCCACCAACGCAGCGGCCGGTGAGTTGACGATGCTGGTCGGCGGCGATGCGAACGATGTGAAAGCGGCGCAGCCCATCCTGGCGACGTTCTCGAAACAAACGATTCACTTCGGTGCGATCGGCGCCGGTACCGCCTACAAGCTCATGATCAATTTGCTGGGTGCAATTCAGATCGCGTCGGTCGCCGAAGGCATGGCCATCGCCGAGCGGGCGGGGCTTGACTTGCATACGGTGGCCGAAGCGATTGCGGGCGGTCAGGCGGCCAGCCCTCAGGTCGTTCGCAATGCCCGTCGCATCGTCGAGGGCAATCACGACGACAATGTTTTGTTCACGCCGGAGCTGCGGTTGAAGGACGTCCGCTACGCCTTGCAGCTGGCGGACAAGCTCGGCCTCGGCACGCCATTCGGCACCGTCGCGAGTGAAGCTTACGCGCAGCTATGCCAGCTGGGCTTCGGGCACACTAACGAAAGTAAGATCATCGAAGTCGCGCGGACCCAGTCGACGTCGTAAGTTTTCGACTATCATCCGGCGTCCCCCATAACAAGGAATCGAGCATGCTGGCAAAGCTAGGACGGCACCTGGGTATGTTGTGTGCGATCGCTGTGCTGAGCGCACCAGCCTGGGGCGGAGACGAACCGGATCTCGCGACCATCAATCGCATCGTCGACGAAGGCTTCAATCGCAGTGAATTGCCCGCCACCGCGTCCTATCTCACCGATCGCATCGGCGGACGGTTGACGAACTCGCCACAAATGCGCGAAGCCGAACGTTGGACGCAACAGCAGTTCAATACCTGGGGCTTGAAGAACGTCCGCACCGAAGGTTTCGATTTCGGCCGCGGCTGGTCGATCGAGAAATCCAGCGTACGCATGCTGACGCCGCGCATCGCCGAGTATCGAGCGATCCCGGTGGCTTGGACGCCCGGTACCGATGGAGCAATCAATGCTCCGATCATCGTCGCACCCATGAGCCGCGAGCGCGACTTCGACAAATGGAAGGGCAAGCTCAAGGGGCAGATCGTTCTGGTGACTCGTCCCGACACTGGCTCGGAGCCGGCGGCTGCACCGTTCATGCGTTGGACGCAGCAGGACATCGACGCGCGCAACGTCCATCGCCAACCGCAGGTGCCGATGGAGGAGGAGCTCAACAAACGTTTGCGACGGGGGCTGTTCGAGGCCAGGCGCGACCAATTCCTTGCTGCCGAAGGTGCGGTGGCCTGGGTGCGGCAGTCCTATCGCGACGGTGGACTGTTGCATGGGGAAGGCTATCAGCATCGAGTGGGCGAATCGCCCAAGCTGCCGGGCTTCGAGTTGGCGGCCGAACACTATCGTCAGCTCGCGCGTCTCGCGAAGAGCGGGACCGCGCCGACCTTGGAATTGACCAGCGTCGTGCACTATCACGACGAGGATCGTAACGCTTATAACGTGTTCGCCGATGTGCCGGGCCGGGATGCGAAGGCGGGCTTCGTCATGGCCGGCGCACACCTCGACAGCTGGGTCGCATCGGATGGCGCTCAGGACAACGGCGCGGGCAGCGTAGTCGTGATGGAGGCCGCTCGCATCCTGAATAAACTGGGCCTGAAACCCAAGCGCACGATTCGCTTCGCTTTGTGGTCGGGCGAAGAGCAGGGGTTGTACGGCTCCATCGCTTATACCGAGCGTCATTTGATCTGGCGTGCACCGGTCGAACCGGCCGAGCGTGCGACTTTGCCGCCGTACTACACCTGGACCTTACGTTGGCCGGTCAAGCCGGGTCCCGATTACAACGCGCTCGCCGCCTATTTCAACATCGACAACGGTTCGGGAAAGATTCGTGGTGTGTACGCCGAAGGTAACATTGCTGTAACACCGATCCTGCGCAGCTGGCTCTCGCCGTTTGCCGCAATGGGCGCGGATGCCGTGGTCGCAGCGCCGACTTACGGGACCGATCATCAGGCCATGCAGGCGGTCGGCATTCCGGGATTTCAGTTCCTGCAGGATCCGCTCGACTACAACACCCGCGTTCATCACACCAGCATCGACAGCTACGACCATCTGAAGATGGAAGATCTGAAGCAGGCCGCGGTGATTCTCGCCTCGTTCCTGTGGATGTCCGCCGAGCGCGAGCAGCCGTTGCCGAAGATGCCGCTGCCCACCAAGCCGCTGCAGACCGACCCGTTCGAGTACGAGACCGAAGAGCAATAGCTCATTATGTCTCGTACCGAGGTAAGCTCTCGCCCAAAGGAATAAACCCTTCAGGCGAGAGCGGGTGTGCCAGGGCCGAGCGAACTAAAACGATGGGTGGCGACGTTCGCACATTGCGCATGGATGCTGGTTGCGTGCGCAACGTCGTATGCGCTAGACCCGAATTCGCAACTGATCCAGTTGAATCATCGCAACTGGGTCGCTCGCGATTCTGCACCGTCGGACGTCACGGCGATCGCGCAGACCAAGGACGGTGCACTATGGTTGGGCACGTCCGGCTTGTTGTACTGGACCGACGGCATCAATTTCGAAGTGCATGCTTCGTGGCGTGACTTCCGATTGCCGTCCACGAATATTTCGACCTTGCATGCGGCCGAGGACGGCAGCCTGTGGGTCGGATTTCGATTCGGCGGCGTCGCTCGGGTGTTCAAGCGCGAGATCACACCGTACGCCGAGCCCGAAGGACTGCCCGGCGGCCTGGTTCACTCCATCGTGCAAGATGCCGACGGCACGATGTGGGTGGCGACCAGCCGTGGCCTCGCGCGTCTGTCTGATGGCCGCTGGCAGCGAATGGGTGCGAACTGGGGCTGGACAGAAAGCCCAGCCCTGGGTGCATTCGTCGACCGAGTCGGCACTCTTTGGGTCGCAACTCGCGACCGCGTGTTGAAGCTGCCGGCGCGACAACAGAGATTTCAATCCGTCGTCGAGCTGCAGGCAGATATCACGGGTGCGAGTTTCGCGCAGGCGCCCGATAGCACCGTCTGGCTGAGCGCTCCCGATCTCGGCGTCACGCAGCTTCGCGAGGGGCTCGCTCCACGTTGGTTGGATCATCGCACCGTCGGCCACATCATGTTCGATCGCGACGGCAATCTGTGGATGGCGGGCGAAGGACTGCGACGCGTGCCGGCAGCTCCTGCCGAAGCTGCGTCGTCGCAAGTGCAAACGTTTTCTCATGCGCAGGGATTGAGTAGCGACTCGGTTCACACAGTGTTCGAGGATCGCGAAGGCAACGTGTGGGTAGGCACGACCGCCGGACTGGATCGCTTAAGTCAGACCGATATCATTCGCATGTCATTGCCGTGGTTGGCGGGACGAACAGCGCTGGTAGCTGGTAACGATGGCAGCGTGTGGATGGGCAGCAGCAATGCACGAGCGGTATTGAAATACGTCGATGCCAGGTTGGTGAAACGACTCGATGCTCTGCCGTTCACCGCCGCGACCCGATCTAACGATGGCGTTATCTGGTTTGGCGGACCGGAAGCGATTGCACGAGTCGCGAACGATCGGTTGGAACGATTTGCGTTGCCCGATGCGGGCAAAGGTCGAGCCGTCGAGGCCATGGCCGTCGACGGCAATGGCGCAGTGTGGGTGGCGTTCGACGAAGCAGGGTTGTTTCGATTCTCGAACGGCGTCTGGACACTCAACGGCAACCTAGCCGATCTACCTCGCGGCGAAGTCGTGAGTGCGACTGTCGATGAGCACGGCAGTGCTTGGTTTGGTTACGTTGATCGACAAGTCGCTCGCGTTTCGGGCGAGCAAGTGCGTGTGTTCATTGCCGCCGACGGATTGGACATCGGTGCGGTGACGGCTCTGCACGCCAAATCGTCTTTCGTGTGGGCAGGAGGCGAGCACGGTACTGCGATCTTCGACGGCACGCGTTTCGCGATGGTTGAGTCGCGCAACTGTCAGCCATTCATCGCTGTGTCCGGAATCGTCGAAACCAACGTCGGTGACGTATGGTTGTTTCGCGGCACGGCGTTGTCTCGAATCGAGAAAGCGCGCGAACAGCTGACTGCTGACAACACTGAGCGCCGCCTGGATTGTGCCACCTACGGTCGTCTTCAAGGATTGCCCGGCTCGGCGCAACAGCATCCCGCACCGTCGTTACTGCAATCCACCGATGGACGTTTGTGGATGGTAGCGACCGACGGTGTGGCCTGGCTCGATCCGACACACCTGCGAGTCGTACAGGAGCCGCCGACAGCAACCATCCTGAGGATTCGCGACGGTTCCAACCAGTACGACGCCGAGGGCGATTACATCCGGCTGCCGGTGCATACGCAGAGCCTGCGCATTCACTACACCGCGTGGAGTCTCACGACGCCGGAGCTGGTGCGCTTTCGTTATTGGCTGGAAGGTTCGGACCCAGGCTGGCAAGTGGTCGGACGCAACCGCGAAGCGATGTACACCAACCTGGGCCCCGGAACGTATCGCTTTCGAGTTGCGGCTTCGAACGACAATGTGAATTGGAACGAAGCGCAAGTACCGCTGGAATTCCAGATCCTGCCTGCGTTCTATCAGACGATGTGGTTCAAGTCGGTGTGCGCGGCAATCGCGCTGGCGCTGTTGTTCCTGCTGTATCGCTTGCAAGTGCGCCGGGCCACGTTCCGATGGCGAGTTCGTTTGGAAGAACGAATCTCGGAGCGCGAGCGCATTGCTCGTGAGCTGCACGACACGCTGCTACAAGGCGTGCAGGGACTCATCATGAAATTTCAGTCGGTCGCGCTGCGCATCCCGGAACGCGAACCGCTGCGTAGACTGATGGAAAGCGCGCTGGATCGTGCGGATCAGGTGCTTGTCGAAAGTCGCGACAAAGTGAAGGACCTGCGTGACGTCAGCGGTAGCAGCCACGATCTATCGCAGGACATTGCCGCCGCGGGCCAACTGCTCGCCGAGAATGGCCATGCGGGATTCTCCGTGATGGTGAACGGCTCCACGCGCCCCTTGCATCAGATTGTGCGCGAGGAAACATTCCTGATTACGCGCGAGGCTCTGTCGAACGCGTTCAAGCACGCCAAGGCGGAGAAAATAGAAGTCGAGCTGTCCTACGAGCGCTCGGCGTTGCGAGTTCACGTGCGTGATGATGGTTCGGGCATCGATGTCGGGACCTTGCAGGCCGGGGGACGCGCCGATCATTGGGGTCTGCTGGGCATGCGCGAGCGCGCGCAAAAGATGGGCGGCAGTTTGCAAATCTACAGTCGCGAACAAGCAGGCACCGAGATCGAGCTGCGCGTGCCGGCCGGTGTGGCGTACAGCGATCGCCGTCCAAAACGTCAGCGGCCACTAAGGCTGCATTAGTCATGCGTCGCTACGTGGCCATTGGTTTGCTGGTTGTCCCGCTGAGTGCCGTCGCGGCGGATGTAACACTCGATGAGGTGACTGTCGAAGGTGCGCGTTACGCGAGCAAAGTCGCGTTCGGGAAGATGCCGGAGTCGCAGCGGCACATTCCGAGCTCGGTGAGTGTGATCACCGAACAGCGCATGCAGGACCAGAATCTCACCACGGTTGCCGCAGCCTTGGCCAACGTAACTGGTGTGACGGCGATTCCCAACGACACGTCGCAAAGCCAGTTCCGTTCGCGCGGCTATTCGCTGTCCGTGATGTATGACGGCGTGCCTTCATATTCGGCGCTGGGCGGCTATCAACAATTCGACCTGGCGATGTACGAACGCGTCGAAGTCCTGCGTGGGCCGTCTGGTTTGCTTCAAGGCGCGAGCGAGCCGGGTGGATCGGTGAACCTTGTGAGAAAGCGCAGTCGAGATCGACGTGGTCTCGCGACTTCTCTTTCCGCCGGTCGCTGGGATGACTACCGGGCAGTCCTGGATCTGACTGCTCCGATCGATCTCGCGCACAACGTGCGTGGCAGGGCGGTTGTTAGTTTCAGCGACGCCGACGACTTCACGGATTGGACGCACAGCAAGCAGACCATGGCTTATGGAACGCTCGATTGGGACATCACAGATTCCAGCATGCTGAGCTTGTCCGCAGTGGAACAGGAGCGACACACGTCGTCGACGTACGCCGGCTTGCCTGCCTGGGAGACTGGCGCGCAGATGCAACTTCCTCTGTCCACGAATCCCACGCCTGGGTGGAATCGAGACTCGACCGATACACGCGAGTACAGCGTCGAGCTGGTGCATCGTTTCTCGGAGGCATGGGGCCTCACTGTTCGAGGCTCGCGTCGCGACCAGGATTTTTTCTTTCATGACGCGTTCACGTATAGCGGCGTGCGGCCGTCGGACGGCACGGTCGATTTCGCTCGGCGCGAGTATGACTACGATTATCGGCGCCTCGTCGCGGATGTCTTTCTCAGCGGTTCGATCGGATTGTTTGGGCGCACGCATGGATTATTCGTCGGCTACAACTATGACGGACTCGACTCGCGCTTCGGCGGCGTGTCGTTTACAGCGGCTCAAGAGATCGTGCGTGTGCAGTTCGATCGGCGTCGGTTGCTGAGTGACTTCTCCGCGCCCTACGACGAGGGCGGTACGACCGAGACACGGCAGAGCGGCCTCTATGCTCAGGCGCGCATCAGCCTCGCCGATCCGCTCACGATGATTGGCGGTGCGCGGTTTGGCGATTTCAATGTGCGTTCGAGAACGTTGCCGCCTGCAACTGCGACGGTTTGGCGGCAAGCGGACAACGTCGATGATGAGCTCACACCGTTCGGAGCGCTCATCTATGACGTTCGCCCGTGGCTGTCCGTGTACGGCAGTTATTCGAATACATTCGTCTCGCAATCCACTCTGCGACGCGTCGACGGCTCCACGCTTGAGCCCAGGACGGGGAGGCAGTATGAGGTCGGTGCGAAAGGTGGGTTCTTCGGCGGCGCGCTGAGTGCGTCGCTAGCGCTCTTCGATATTCGAGACCAGCATCGCTCGTTGCGAGATGTCGCCAATCCAGGCTTCTATCTCACGGCCGGTGAAGTAGAGACGAAAGGGTGGGAGATCGAGGTTACTGGCAATCCGGGCGCGGGTTTCGAACTACAGGCGGGATATGCGCGGCTTGATACGGTGTTTCTCACTGCGCTGCCTGCACAACAGGGTCAACGTTTCTCTGTATTCGAGCCGAAACATTCGTGGCGATTGTGGGCCATGCGCAGATTCGATGTCGGCGGCTTCACGTTGGGCGTTGGCTGCAACGGGCAAAGCGATATCGTGTTTGAAGCTCCACGTCGGCAGGGTGGCTATGCCGTGGTGAATGCGATGGCGGGCTATCAGCTCGATCCGCACTGGTCGTTGCAACTCAACGCGACCAACGTATTCGACAAAATTTATTACGCCCGCTTGGGCGGCACCAACTCGTACAACACTTACGGAGAGCCCCGCAGCTATTCGCTGACGCTGCGATATGGATTATGACTTCGATGTGCCGCAGCCATCTTATTTAGGCACATGGATGTGCCCGCCGCCATCGGCGGCGGCTGCGAGGAAAAAACCACGCTTTTTTCCTACGCAGCGGGAGAGTCGTGGCAGGATGCCCGATCTCTCCCCATAAAAAAGTGAAGCCCCGCAAAGGGCGGGGCTTCGTGCTTGAACCGCCTTCAAACTTGAGGATAACCCTGAAATTTCAGGATGACCCTGCTGGGCGATTCAAACGATGGAAGAGCCTCGGATGCCGGTTCCTGATATAGAGCCTGCGCTCTGGTTCATTACACCGATAACTTAGCTGCTTCCGACCATGTGACGCCTGAGCGCGCCCGAAGGTTCCCGAAAAATTTCACCGGCGTGACAACGGGAAAGCGCGCTGAAATCATCCGTCAGGAACCCACGCGCCGAACCTGCAGTTGAGTGCGTGAATCCCGCACCGGCGGGCCGGCATGTGACTCTATTGCGCACTCATTCTACGGACGAATTCGTCAATTGGTCGGGAAGTCTGCGCTTCCGTCCATACGCACGTCTGTGGCCTGCCACCGAAGCGGCGATCGGCGCCTTCGTGCAGGACGCGATCGCGCACTCGCGTGTGATTCGCGTAGTGGGATCGGGTCATTCGTCATCGCCGCTTGTGCAGACGCCCGACATGCTGCTGTCGTTGCGCGATTTGCATGGGCTGATCGACTACGACAAGCAGAGCTCGCAGGCGACAGTGGGTGCCGGAACACGGCTGCACGATCTTGGCACGATCCTGCATGGCGCCGGCCTGGGAATGCAGAATCTCGGCGACGTCGATACTCAAACAATCGCTGGTGTCATCGGGACTGGCACTCACGGTTCCGGTCGCAAGCTGCAGAATATCTCCGCGAGTTTAGTCGGCGTTCGGCTGATCACAGGCACCGGCGAACAGGTTGAATGGTCTCTGGAGCAACAACCCGACCTGATTCGCGCTGCACGCGTATCGATGGGATTGCTCGGGATATTCACCGCGGTCCGTCTGCAATTGCAGCCAGCCTACCGGCTGCGACGTCGCGAATACTGTGCTCGCACCGACGATTGCCTGGCACATCTGGACGAGGTTGCGGACAGTCACCGCAATTTCGATTTCTACTGGTATCCGCGCCGCGACGAAGTGAAGCTGCGAACACTCAACCCGCCCGAGGTCGAGCCGCCGGCGTTGCCGTTCGCACGATGCATCAACGAAGAGCTGGGCTTCAGCCACGAGATCATCGCGCGCGAGCGCCAGTTGAAGTTCGAGGAGCTGGAATATTTCATCCCGGCGGAGGCGGGGCCGGAATGTTTCCAGGACATCCGTCGTCGCATCCTGGAACGTCACCGCCAGCACGTTGGCTGGCGTGTGTTGTATCGACTCATCGCTCGGGACGACGCGTATCTCAGCCCGGTTCACAATCGAGACTCGGTGGCCATCTCGGTCCATCAGAACGCGAGCCTGCCGTATCAAGCGTATTTCAACGATATCGAGTTCATCCTGCGCAGCTACGACGGCCGCCCGCACTGGGGCAAGCGACATTCCCTGCACGGCGAAACGCTCTCGCAACTGTATCCGCGCTGGTCGGACTTCATGCAGCTGCGACGTCGACTCGATCCGCACAATATCTTTTTATCCGAGCAGCTGGCTCACCTGTCAGGCGAGGAGCGAGCGCCATGATGAGAACGATCGGCGCGAAAGTCTGGGCGATTCCCGGCGGTCATGTGCCTTTGCGCAGCTCTGGCGAAGAACCTCGACATACCAGCCGCGATGAGTTGTGCGTGCTGAATGCCGGGCATGCCGATGTGACTGTGCAACTCACGATCTATTACGAAGATCGAGAGCCCGTAGGTCCGTATCCGTTGAAGGTACCCGCGCAACGGGTTCGTCATGTGCGCTTCAACGATCTGATCGATCCGCAGGCATTGCCGCTCGACACACCGTACGCCGCGGTGCTCGTTGCCGATCATCCCGTCGTCGTGCAATTCACGCGGCACGACACCAGCCAGAACGCGAACGCCATCGCTACCACGCTCGCCTTTGCCGGTTGAGTCGGAGGCAACCTCATGATCGATGACCTTTGGTACAAGAACTCCATCATCTACAGCCTCGACCTCGATACGTTCATGGACGGCAACGGCGACGGTGTCGGCGACCTGCCGGGGCTGATCGACCGGATCGATTACTTGAATTCGCTCGGCATCGACGTGATCTGGCTGGCGCCGTTTCAGCCTTCGCCGAATCTGGATAACGGCTATGACATCAGCGACTACTACGGCGTCGATCGTCGCTACGGATCGAGCGGCGATTTTGTCGAGTTCGTGAATCACGCTCGCAAACGCGGCATGCGTGTGATTCTGGACCTGGTGGTGAATCACACGTCGGATCAGCATCCCTGGTTCAAAGAGGCGCGGCGGAATCCAGATTCGTTTTATCGAGATTGGTATTTGTGGTCAAAGCAGCGGCCGAAGGGTTGGAACAAAGGCATGGTGTTTCCGGGAGTGCAGAAGGCAACGTGGACGCGCGATCCGATCGCGAAGGAGTACTACCACCATCGGTTTTATGACTTTCAGCCGGACTTGAATATGGACAACCCGGAGGTGCGCGCGGAGATCCGGCGCATCATGGGATATTGGCTGCAACTCGGTGTCGACGGGTTTCGAGTCGATGCGGTGCCGTTCATTCTTGAGTCGGGGCAGGGCGCTGCGGCGACGATGAAGTTCGAGTATCTGGCGCAGATGCGCCAATTCCTGCAGTGGCGCGCCGGAGATGCCGCGTTGCTCGGTGAGGCAAATGTTCTGCCTCGGCAAACACAGAAGTATTTCGGCGATGGCCGCGACGGATTGAACATGATGTTCAACTTCTTTGCGAACCAGCATCTGTTTTATGCGCTGGCGGCCGAGGATGTGCGGCCTTTGGAACGCGCGTTGGAGGCGACACGAGAGATTCCCGAGGCGGCTCAGTGGGCGGTGTTCTTGCGCAATCACGACGAGCTCGACATCGAACGGCTGCCCGAGAAACAGCGCGACAAGGTGTTCGAGCGCTTCGGCCCGGATCGATCGATGCAGTTGTATCAACGCGGCATCCGGCGACGGTTGGCGTCCATGCTTGGAGACCGGCGTCACATCGAGCTCGCGAATAGCGCGATGTTCGGATTGCCAGGCTCGCCGGTACTTAGGTACGGCGATGAGATCGGCATGGGCGAGGATCTGTCGTTGAAGGAGCGAGCCGCGGTTCGCACGCCGATGCAATGGTCCAGCGAGCGCAACGCCGGGTTTTCCTCGGCCCGCAGGCTGACAAATCCGGTGATCTCCAAGGGGCCTTATGGCTATCAGGCGGTGAATGTCGATGCGCAGCGCCGCGATCCCGGCTCGCTGTTGAATTGGATGATCAAGATGATCCGCGTGCGCAAGGAGTGTCCGGAAATCGGCTGGGGCGAATGGACGTCGTTGCCGACGGGGCTCAGCGGCGTACTCGCGCTGTGCTATTCATGGCGAGGCAATCGGGTGGTGGTGCTGCATAACTTCAGTCGGGAGCCGCAGGAGATTCAGTTGCGCGTCGGCGGCGAGGACGGCGATCGGCTCATCAGCTTATTGGATATCGACGATAGCCACGCCATCGAGAACGGCCGTCATCGGATTGCGCTGCCGGCGTATGGATACAAATGGTATCGAGTCGGCGGGTTGAACTATGCGCTGCGCCGATCGCCGGCCGCGCCGGATCTGCGGCGTTGAGCGGGGCAGGCATGCGTATCGGATTCCACGCTTCGCACGAGCAGTTCGCCCCCTCGGATCTGCTCAAGTACACGATTGCAGCGGAGCAAGCAGGCTTCGACTGCGCCATGAGCTCGGACCACTTCAAGCCCTGGAGCCGGTCTCAAGGTCACTCAGGATATTCTTGGTCCTGGCTCGGCGCGGCCTTGGCCCGAACGCAGTTTCCTATCGGTTTGATTTGCGCGGCAGGCTATCGATATCACCCCGCAGTTGTTGCCCAGGCGGCGGCGACGCTGACGGAAATGTTTCCTGATCGGTTCTGGCTGGCGCTGGGGAGTGGCGAGCGGGTGAACGAGGACATCACCGGCTTGCCGTGGCCTCCCAAGTTCGAGCGCAACCAGAAGATGGTTGAGTGTGCGAGTGTTATTCGATCGTTGCTTGCAGGCGGGCGGGTTACGCACCGAGGTTCGGTGACTGTTGTTGATGCGGAGCTCTACTCCCGCCCCAAGGTTGAGCCGCCTTTGCTGGGCGCTGCTGTGTCCGAGGAGACAGCTGAGTTGGTTGGTGGTTGGGCGGATGGCCTGCTGACTGTTGCTGCCAAACCGGAGAAGTGACGTAGAGTGATTGATGCATTTCGCCGTGGCGGCGGGGAGGGCAAGCCGCTTTATTTACAAGTGGCCTTGAACTGGGCTCGCTCGGAAACGGAGGCATTGCAGGGCGCGTTCGATCACTGGCGCTTCGTTACGCTCGGCGGCGATATCGGTTGGGAGTTGCGGTCGCCGGAGGATTACGAGACTGCTACGCGCTTCGTGCGGCCTGAGGACATGAATGAGAGCGTCCTCATTTCCTCAGATCTTGGTCGGCACGCCGCCTGGCTCAATGAGTATCGCCAGCTTGGGTTCGACCAGGTGTATCTGCATCAGGTCGATTTGAACCAGGAAGGGTTTATCGAGGCGTTCTCTCGGAGTGTGTTGCCGCAGCTCTAGCGACCCTCGCTCGAATTCACCAGCCGCCGATACTGCCCGAGATGTCGCAGGGCATGCTGCTCCTTCCCCTGCGCTTCATACAATCTCGCCAGATTGAAATGCCCATCCGCCAGCGTCGGATCCTCCGTGATCGCGCTTTGGTAAGCGTCGATCGCCTCGTCGAGCTTACCGAGATCTTCTAAAACAACGCCAAGGTTGAACAGCAAAACCGAGTCCGGCCCACATTCCTGCAGAGCACGCCGATAAACGAGCTCGGCTTTGTTTTCGTCGTGGCGCGTATGTAACAAACGCCCAAGGTTGATCCACGCAGCGGAGTAGGTGGGCTCCAGCTGCACCGCGTGTTCATACGCTGCCTGGGCGGCTTTAGGATCGCTGTCTTCCAGGGGCAGCGCTTTATCGAACCACTGGTCGGCAGTTTCAGCAGGCGGCGCCTCGGGAGCGGCTTGCTCTTTGTGCTCGACGACTCGCAGAACGCCATTCTCCACGCTCACATCGAGCCCGAGCACATACTGCCCATCGTCGACCTGGAAGTGATTCTTCCCATCTCGCACGACGACTCGATCGCCGACGGCGCTGATGCTCAACCCGGACAGCGGCATTTGCTCCGGCAAGCGCCGTCGCAGATCCTCTAACGACCTGTTGATCCGCCGTCGCGAAATCTTCGCTTCGAGCAATGCACGCGCCGCTCGGAGCACGATCAAGTCTTGAAAGGAAAACAGCAGCTGCCGTTTCGGGCCGCGAGAGGGTTGGACGAAGCCGGTTTTGATCAGCCCACGGATGGTACTGCGCGATAAGCGCAACACACGTTCGACATCTTCAACGCTGAACGACTGCACGGCGGAGCGAGAATGGGGTGGAAGCGCGGCGTCTGGCCGTCCCGAAAGCTACCAGAGGGACGACCGGAGACCGAAGTTCCTTAAGCCCCTTTAGCGCTTGCTGGCCTTGCGCGCCGGCTTCTCCGCCTGTTCGATTCGCTTCGGTGCCTTCCGTGGGCCCAGCTTGGTGGCAGCGACTTTCGGGGGCTCGACCTTGGCGACGCTCGCGCCCTTTTCGAGACTGGCGCGCAACGCTTCCATGAGGTCGATGACTTTGCCGCCCGTTTCCGCCGGCGCTTCGGCCAGCGAAATCTCCTGACCTTCGACCTTCTTCTGAATCGCCGCCTCGATGCGCACGCGCACGTCGTCTTGATATGCGGTCGGATCGAAACTGTTCGCTGTTTGCTGCTCGATCAATTGTTTGGCGAGCTTGAGCTCTTGTGCTTTCACATCCGGCTTGGTGACTTCGACTTCGTTTGCCGAACGCACTTCGGTCGCGAAGTGCAGCTGTTGCATGACCAGCACATCGCCGACCGGACGAAGCGCGACCAGATATGACTTGCCGCGTGCGGCCCACCGAGCGACGGCGCAACGCTTGGTATCTTTCAGTGCTTCGTTCAACAACCCATAGGGTTTGTTGCCGCCTTTATCGGGCGCCAGGTAATAGGTTTTATCGAAGTACACCGGGTCGATGGCCTCGATAGGCACGAACTCGGCGATCTCGACCGTGTGGGTGCCGATCTCTTCCATTTGTTTGATTTCATCGCTTGAGAACTGCACGTATTGGTCTTTGGAGAATTCGTAGCCCTTCACCATCTCGTCGCGCTCGACCACCTGCCCATCCTTCTGGCAGATGTACTGCTGCTTCAGGCGCGATCCACAACCCTTGTGTAACAGGTTGAATGAAATGGCATTAGACGACTGAGTCGCGGTGTACAGCTTGACCGGAATGGCCACCAGGCCAAACGAAATGGTCAACGAACCGATGGAGCGCATGGCCATGAGGGGTACCTTTTCGACCGGGGCGGGTCTAGTCTCGGGTTTGACTTCCGACTTTACTTCGGAGGGCTTTCGCAAGGCTCTGTTTCGCCGAGAGAACATCATGCCACCGGTCCCCAGTCCTTTCCAAGCGCGACAGCACATTTCGCAATGTGAAATGGCCGGGTTCCGCCGCTTCCAGCTCGTCCCAGGTCAGCGGCATGGACACCGGCGCCCCCGGCGCTCCGCGGGGGGAATAGGCCACATTGAGGGTCTTACCACGCACGTTCATGTTGTGGTCGATGAAAATTTTGCCGGTGCGCTTCTGGGTCGCCCATTCCATGGTGACCTCGCGGGGATGTTCCTTCAGCACGTGCCGGCCGACCATTTCACAGATCTGCCGGACACCATCGAAGGTGACGGTGCGCTCGATGGGCACGAACACGTGCAGGCCGGTCTTGCCTGACGTTTTCACCACCGCGCGCAACGACATTGCCTTCAATAAATCGTTGATCCAAAACGCCACACGCTTGCCTACGGCAAATCCTTTGGGATTTAGCTCGGGCTCGGCGCCGGCCGCTTCCTTGCCGGAATAGATGTAAGGATCGATATCGAACACCAGATAATCGGGATAATTAAGCACCGATTGCTCCATTGCTTCGAGGGAGCTCGCATAGTCGGTGCTCTTGCTGACACAGTCGGAGCCGGCCTTGGCACGCGAGTGCCAGACGTGGAATTCCAACGTTCCCAGCTGGCCCAGCCACAACAACGTCGCGAGGTTGTGGCCCAGGATGTAATCGTGAGCGTGGCCGACGTGCTCGGAGAACACGCTGACGGTCTCGACGAAGTCCGGGCGTTCCTGATCCCAGTGCTTTTGAAAGAAACGTTCGCCGTCGATGCCTTCCGGCATGCGGATCATGGTCAACGGCCGGTCGCGTAAATGCGGCAGCATGTAGGGAGATGCACCGGCCAGATAGCGTAAAAGCTCACGTTTGGTGATCGCCGGCGAGCGGTCGACAGCGGGCCAATATTCGCGATCGAGATTGGTGAGTCGAATCTTGGCGCCGGCTACGCTCAGGTCGAATCGATTGGACTTGTTGTCCAGCTGTTCCAACACGGCTTCGATTTCGTCTTTCGCTGTGGGCTTGCCGCGTGCCTTTTTCTTTTTTGCCGGACCTTCGACGACCCCCTCGACGGCGATGTCGTCTCGCAAGCGAACGAACACCGGCGCACGCAAATGGCCGTCCTCGGTCCAGGTCTCGAAGCTCACTTCGGCGACCAGCTCGGGTTTGATCCATGTCACCGGGCCGTTGAGCGGCGGCTTGGTCACAAACGGACAAGTCTGGGTCGTCAGCTCGCGAACTTTGCCGAGCACGTGTTTGAGCGACTCATCGTTGAATCCCGAGCCGACGTGGCCGACGTAGTGCAGCTGATCTTTCTTCCAATAGCCGAGCAACAGGGCGCCTAACGAAGCGCGATGGCCTTTGCCTTTGGTGAAGCCGCCAATCACGAACTCGGAGGTCTTGAAGGTTTTGAACTTCAACCAGGTGGCGGAGCGGCGGCCGGCGATATAGGTGCTGTCCTTGCGCTTGGCCATCGTGCCTTCAAAGCCTGCGGCGATGCTGGCTTCGTGCAGTTGTTCGCCATTGTCGGAGGCATGGATCAGCTGGATGTGCTTGGTCGGGAGCAAACATTGCGACAAGTAGCGGCGGCGCTGTTCGTACGTGGCACCTCGGAGGTTGAGGCCGGCGAAGTGCAACAGGTCGAAACAGATATAGATCACCGGGGTCGTGCGTTGAGCGTCGGCCAGTTCCTTGGGGCTTTTCAGCTGGGCACGGTTCTGTAGCAAGTTGAAGTTGGGGCGGCCGTCGGCGTCGAGTGCGACGACTTCGCCGTCGAGAATCATCGAGCCGACGCATTGCGTTTTCAGCTCGGCGACCAGCTCAGGAAACAATGACGTGTAATCCTGGCCCCGGCGAGATTGCAGATACGCGGAATCGCCGTCGACGAAGGCGATGATGCGGTAGCCGTCGAGCTTCGGCTCGAACGACCACGCGGCGTCGGACTGCAATTGCTGGCCGGGCTCGGCGAGCATGGGCTCGATCTCATTCGGCATTTTCTCGGCCGGGCCGGTGGGTGCGAGCTCTTCGGCACGGAGTCGTTCGCGATTCGGACTGGTGGCGACGTCGTCGAGCGTGTCGCCTGTCAGCACTGAAGTATTGTGAGCGAGCAGGTCGTCACCGCCGACGAAGGCGTCTTTGTGTTTGATCAACAACCATTGTTTGTCGGTGGTCGTGCGGACCAGCGCGAAAGAGCCTTTGAGTTTGATGCCGCGAAGGAAGAAGCTGATCTTGCCGTGTTCGTATTCCCGTCGCAGGCGGTCTTGGGCTGCGGCGCGATCGTCGAAGGAATATTCGCTGCCTTCGTCGGGGGAGTAGACGCCGCAGTCCCAGACGATGACGTTGCCGGCGCCATAGTTTTTTTCTGGGATCACGCCTTCGAAGGAGGCGTAGTCGAAGGGGTGGTCTTCGACTTCGACGGCCAGGCGTCGCTCGCCGGCGATGAGAGATGGGCCCTTGGGCACGGCCCAGGACTTGAGTACACCGTCGATCTCCAGCCGGAAGTCATAGTGCAGGCGGCGTGCGGCGTGCTTTTGCACGATGAACAGCAGGGGGCCACGACGTTGGTCCGGAACGGCGGGGGCCGGTTCGGGCGTTTTCGTGAAGGTGCGCTTTTGGGCGTACTTGTCGAGGGGCCGCTTCATGGTCCGGGTCATTCTGGCTTGTTTGTTTAAGACGCGGAAGCGCGGGGGTTGCCGACATCGTCACGGTAAGAAGGCGTCGGTGGCTCGCGTCGGCGAGGTGGGCGGGGCTGGTCCTCAACGTCGCGGCTCGCCTTTGGCATGAAAAAGCACTCCGACTCCGTCCGTCTCCTATCCCATGCAAACGGTTTTCTCTGACACGACGTTTCAGTTGCCGCAACGATAAGTGAATCCCATCGGGAAGGGGGTGAACTTCCAGGTCCGAGTACGCATTGGGAAGGCGTCGCCAATCACTATGAAGTTGTGACCTTGCTCGCACCGGACGCTCCATTTCACATCGTCAGTAACGCCGGCTCGGGCTCGAAAGATGCCCACGAGGCTCGCGAACAGATCGAAGCCGTGCTCTCGGCCGCCGGCAGGCGTCATGAATTCATCCTGATCGAAGACCCGAGCAAGCTGGCGTCAGTCGCCAAGCGAGCGGCGGATGCCGCGGTAAAAAGTGGCGGGGCGGTGGTCGTCGCCGGTGGCGATGGCACGATCAACTCCGTTGTGCAGGCGGTGCTGCCGACGAGGCGGCCGTTTGGGATCATTCCACAAGGCACGTTCAATTATTCAAGCCGGGCGCACCACATCCCGCTGGACACGACCGAAGCTACGCAATCTTTGTTGAGTGCGAAGATCAAGCAAGTGCAGGTGGGCTTGGCGAACGACCGCGCATTCCTGGTGAATGCCAGTCTCGGCTTATATCCGGAGCTATTACAGGATCGCGAGCAATACAAACGTCAGTACGGCCGGCATCGCAGTGTGGCGATGTTGTCGGGATTGAGGACGTTGATGCGTGAGCATCGGCAATTGGTGGTCGAGATCGAGCATGACAAGGGGCGCGAACGCATGCGCACACCTTCGATCTTCATCGGCAACAATGCATTGCAACTGGAGCAGGTGGGACTGGAGGAGGCGGAGGCCGTCAAACGTTGGCGACTCGCGGCGGTCATTGTACAACCGGTCGGCACTGCCCAGCTGATCGGTCTGGCAATGCGAGGAATGCTCGGCAAGCTGGGCGAAGACGATCGTGTACGTGATTTCGCATTCCAAAGTATGACCGTGCATCCGCTGAGCGGCGTCAGCAAGCGTGGTATCAAAGTGGCGGTCGATGGTGAGATCTTCTGGTGTCCGCCGCCGATCACGTTTCGAGTGGCGCCTCAGCCGCTCATGCTGTTGGCGCCCGCAGTCGCGAAGCAATGACGGTTCTACTGCAGATTTCGGATACGCACTTCGGCACCGAGCGACCTGCGGTGGCTGAGGCATTGCTGCAACTGGCTCAAGGGCAACAGCCCGCTGTGGTCGTGATCTCCGGCGACGTCACACAACGCGCGAGACATGCGCAGTTCGCAGCCGCGAAGGCATTTGTGTCTCGTCTTGCGACGAAGGCGGTAGTTGCAGTTCCAGGTAATCACGACATTCCGTTATTCAACGTATTTGCCAGAGCGTTCTATCCCTATCGCGGGTATCAGTATGCCTTTGGGAAGCAATTGGAGCCGGAGTGGGAAAGCCCGGAGTTCCGCGTCATCTGCGTGAACACGACACGGCCGGCGCGTCATAAAGATGGCGAAGTGTCGGCAGAGCAGATTAAGCGTGTAGCGGAACGTTTGCGAGTCGCGACGCCCGAACAAGTGCGCGTGGTCGTCACGCATCAACCCGTGTACGTGCTGAAAGGAAGCGAAGTTCACAATCGACTGCATGGTTATGAGCAAGCAATCAAAGCTTGGTCTGCGGCAGGGGCCGACATCATCATGGGTGGTCACATTCACCTGCCATACATCGCGCCATTGCACGAGCATTCGGAGTCCGTGACGCGACGTTGTTGGGTCGTGCAAGCGGGCACCGCCGTTTCATATCGCGTGCGCAGGCATCAAGCCAACTCGGTCAACATCATCCGGCGCACCGAGCAGATGGGATGCATTGTGGAGCGCTGGGATTACAACAGCGGCGCTGACAAATTCGACTGCGTAACAACGCAAGAGTTGTATCTGGAACGTCCCTAGGTTCAGGGAACTTCTGGCACTTGTGGTGCACCGGCCGACGCCGCTGTGGTCGGCTCGACCACAATTCAGCCACAATTCAGCATTAAAAAGCGTTTATGCGCCAACCCTTGGCCAGCTTCGCGCGTTGTACTGCTATCGCGTCAACACGAGGGTTACTGAATGACGATGCGATCGTTGAAACTTGTTTGTTCCGCTGCTGTCGTGACTATCGGACTGAGCGGCTGCGTGAGTTACGGCAATACACATGCGCTGCTCACACCTATCGGCGTAGCGGGGTATCACTCGTTCAAACCTGCGAATGCTCCGCGGAATGTTCCGCCTGACATCCAACTGCAACAGGACCGCGATCCGAACCGCATTGCCGCTGCGAAGGCAGAGCAGAAGCCGGCTGCGGATAACGAGACTTGATCAGCTGTCGGGAGACAGCTCGATCCGCTCCGCACGCAAAAGTCGCTGCATAGAGTCGGCGACGCGAGTTTCCAAATCATCCGCTGAAGTATCGGTCGGCCGCGAAAGTGTTTTCGCGGCCGACTTCACGGTTTGCGCGCTGCTCAACAATTGAAAGACCTGCTCGTCGAACTGACTCAGCTGCGCGGCATTCGCTCCAGCGGTGCGTTCGTGGGCCTTGGTTCGGATGTAAGCGGCGTCTGATCTGAGCTGCGTCATGACGGTTCCTCTCGCGCGTTGTGGCGGAAGGACGTCACAACGCGCGCATCGGTTCCCTCTGCGCGATCAATAACCGCGTGTTCTCTCCACAATCCCCGTAACCGGCTCATTGCGAGCCAGCCGTTGGATCTTCTCCACGATCTGCGCCGACGCCGGGCCGATAGGCGTGATGGCAGCCGCGTGTGGCGTGAGGTGAACCTTGGGGTGTGTCCAGTAGCGATGCTCTGGAGGCAAAGGCTCTTGCCGGAACACATCCAGCGCTGCGCCGGCGAGATGACCCGAGTCGAGAAGCTCCAGCAACGCTTCGTCGACAAGCAGCCCGCCGCGAGCGATGTTGATGACATACGCGCCGGTCGGGAGCATGCGCAAGTTTTTGAGATCGAACTTGTCCTGCGTCTCCGCAGTCAGCGGTGCCAGGATGACCAGCACACGCGTCGCTTGCATAAACGCTTCGAACTGATCTGGCCCCTGCGAGCGTGAGTAAGCATGTACGGGGAAGCCATCCGCCGCGAATGCGGAAGCGACCTGCCGACCCAGCACGCCCAACCCAAACACTCCAATCGGCCACTCGTCTCGGGTTGAGAGCGGCCGTTGTTTCCAAACACCGGCTGTTTGCTGAGCGGCATATTCGTTCCGCCACTGCATCCAACGCAGCACCTCGTAGCGGCAGTAGTCGACCATCTGCGGACCCATGCCCGCGTCTTCGACACGAACGATAGGTAAGCCGGGCGGTAACTGGGGATTGTGGACGACGTGCTCGACACCTGCGCCGGTCGTGAAGAACGCGCGCAGGCGAGGTTGGCTCACGAAGAACTCCGGCGAAGGTGACCACCCAATCGCGTAGTCCGCCTGCCAATCCACGCCCGGCTGCCAAACATCGACCTGTGCTTCACGCAATTGCAGAGCGACGGCGTCCCGCCATTCTCGCGCCCCTTTCTCGCTGGGATAAACGATCGCGATCCGCATGCGTTACTTCGCCACCGGCATGGAGAATTCCGCACCTTTGCCGATGCTGTCGGGCCAGCGCTGCATGATGCTCTTGTAGTGAGTGTAGAAACGTACGCCTTCCTCGCCGTACGCATGATGATCGCCAAACAGCGAACGTTTCCAACCGCCGAACGAATGCCAGGCCATCGGCACGGGAATGGGCACGTTGATGCCGACCATGCCGGCTTGCACTTGCCGGGAAAAGTTGCGTGCCGTGTTGCCGTCGGCGGTGAAGCAGGATGCGCCGTTGCCGAACTCATGTTTGTTGATCAGATCGACCGCCGTGGCGAGATCGGGCACGCGTACGACTGAAAGCACCGGGCCGAAAATCTCCTCACGATAGATCTGCATCCCGGCACCGACATGATCGAACAGCGTGGCACCGGTGAAAAATCCTTGACCGCTGGTGCGGACGCGATGTTGGCGTCCGTCAACGACCAGCTTCGCACCTTCCTTCTCGCCCTGAGCAATGTAACCTTCCACTTTCTCTCGATGTGCGGAAGTGACGAGCGGACCCATTTCGCTCCTGGCATCCATCCCATCGCCGATCTGCAACGCCTGTGCGCGCTCTGCCAATCGATCCACGAGCTTGTCAGCTACATCGCCGACTGCAATGGCGACGGAGATAGCCATGCAACGTTCGCCAGCCGATCCATAGGCGGCGCCGACGAGTGCGTCGACGGCTTGATCCAAATCCGCATCGGGCATCACGACCAGATGATTCTTCGCGCCACCAAGCGCTTGTACTCGTTTGCCGTGCTTCGCACCTTCGCTATAGATGTATTGCGCGATCGGCGTGGAGCCGACGAACGACACCGCGGCGACATCGGGATGCGAGAGCAGGGCATCGACGGCCACCTTGTCTCCCTGCACGACGTTGAACACGCCGTCGGGCACGCCGGCTTCTCGCAACAATTCTGCAATCATCGAGCTCGGCGTCGGGTCTCGTTCGGAGGGCTTGAGCACGAACGTGTTCCCGCACGCGAGCGCCACCGGATACATCCACATGGGCACCATGACGGGAAAGTTGAATGGCGTGATGCCGGCGGCCACGCCGAGTGGCTGGCGCAAATTCCAGTTATCGATGCCGCCGCCGATGTTGTCGGAGTGACTGCCCTTGAGCAGGTGAGGAATCCCGCATGCAAATTCGACCACTTCGATACCGCGCGTGACTTCGCCGCGAGCGTCCGAGAACACTTTGCCGTGCTCACGCGTTATTGCGGCGGCCAGTGAATCGTGGTGCCGGTCCAGCAGTTCCTTGAACTTGAACAGGATGCGCGCGCGTCGCAGTGGCGCAGTTTCTGCCCAGGCGGGGAAGGCTGCTTTGGCCGCAGCTACGGCGGCATGGACGTCTTGCGCACTCGCGAGGTGAACTCGCGCGACGACTTGGCCGGTCGACGGATTGAAGACGTCGTTGGCGCGCCCCGAAGTGGCGACCGCGACGCGTCCGCCAATCGTGTGATGGATGTCGGAGGGAGTTTGCAACGCGGCGCTCACTGCTCAAACCTCTTGATCGAAACTGGATATGTCGCCAGATGCACACATCGTGGCATACCCGACCAGACATTCACTTGTACTGGCGCGGCCCGGGCATTATTGTCCGACACGGCCGTGCAGGGACGCCATTGCTTCCTTTCAACTCAACAAGCTAGCTAGACCTTTGGTCAGGAAAGCACGGACTCCCGCAAGCGATACATGACGACTGCACCCGACGTAGCTGCTCCCGTTTACGCCAGTTTCGGCCTCGCGACCGATCCTTTTGCCGATACCTCGGCGGACAGCTTCTTCTTCCCCAGCGATCAGCACCTGCGTGCACTCGAATTCATGGGGCACTCGCTGTGGACCAAAGCGCGGCTCGGCGTCGTCACTGCCGACCAAGGCTGCGGCAAGACTTTGCTCATCAAGCGCCTGTTGAAGGATCTGGACGACCGCGTCGTCGTTGCGGCGGTTCAGCGCGAGCACATCGGTCCGCGCGAATTCCTGCTGGAGATCCTGCGTCAGTATGGCTTCAACCTGAGCGACGACGATAAGACCGATCGCCGCCGCCTGTTGGAACGCTTTTTATCGCATCAGGCGGGCGCCGGGCGGCTGTGCCTGCTGATCGTCGAGAACCCGCAAAACATGCACCCGTCGGTGTTGGAAGAGCTGCGCTGTCTCGCGGCTGTCG
>Ga0247784_1000027_pt1 | contig 56729 bp, 43 predicted proteins | sample UWRJL169409R5_FD_179909 | JGI IMG/M metagenome (GOLD analysis project Ga0247784, IMG submission 179909) | Plant litter microbial communities from Arlington Agricultural Research Station in Wisconsin, United States - UWRJ-L169-409R-5 | ecosystem: Environmental > Terrestrial > Plant litter >...
CTCACCCAGATCGCCACCGATGCGGCGACGGCGCTGCACACGAAATTTCCCGGTCACCTGGTGCAATTCGAAGTCGCACCGAACCTGCTGGTCGAAGGCGACGCCCGACTGCTTCGCATCGCCATGGATTGTTTGTTGGCCAACGCGTGGAAATTCACGATTCACGCCCAGCCGCCTAAAGTCACCGTGGGCGTGCGCACCGGCGTGACCGGCGGACCGATCTATTACGTGCAGGACAACGGCGTGGGCTTCGACATGGCGTATGCGAACAAACTGTTCGTGCCGTTCCAGCGCCTGCATCCGGACGCAGAGTTCCAGGGCAGCGGCATCGGGCTGGTGACTTCGCAAAGAATCATCGCGCGACACAACGGCCGCATCTGGGCCGACGCGCAGATCAACGAAGGCGCGACGTTTTATTTCACGATCGGCGCGCCGCTGGCGTCGACTGCCATGCCTTGAGGATGCCGTGAATCGCATTCACGCCGTCGGTCAGCGCCGCCGGCCCCGGCTGCAGAATGATGGATGATTTGATTTCGTGCAGCTGAGCGGTCGCAACCGCCGGCACCGCTTCCCAACCGGCTCGCGCCGCCACGCTCTTGGGCTGGAATTTCTTCCCGCACCACGAGCCAAGAATGATGTCCGGTGCACGCCGCACCACTTCCATCGGATCGGCGACGATGCGATTGCGAGCCAGCGACTCGCGCGAGTGAGCTTCGAAACAATCGTCGCCGCCGGCCACATTGACCAGCTCCGACACCCAGCGAATGCCAGAGATCATCGGCTCGTCCCATTCCTCGAAATACACACGCGGCCGCACGGCGAATTGCGCTGCCGACGCTCGAATCCGTTCGAGATTCTCTGACAGCGTCGCGCACAAGCTCGCGGCCTTCGCTTCGCAGCCCACCATGCCGCCAAGCACGGCAATCATGCCGAAGATGCCGGCGATGTCGCGATGATTGAAGATGTGTACGTTCAGACCCTGCCGGATCAGATCGGCCGCGATGTCGGCTTGCAGGTCGGAAAACCCTAAAACCAGATCAGGCCGCAACTCGAAGATGCGATCGAGCTTCGCGCTGGTGAATGCCGACACCTTCGGCTTTTCGCGCCGTGCCCGTGGCGGGCGCACAGTGAAGCCGGAAATACCGACGATGCGCCAGTCCTGTTCGAGCAGGTACAGCGTCTCGGTGGTTTCCTCGGTGAGGCAGACGATTCGGGTCGGGAATGTATCCATGATAGGCTGAGGTCGCATGATCGCACCGCTGCTAGCGCGCCTGGAACAATGGCTGTTCGAGCCGCCCGAATCCATGATCGGCCGGCCGCTCTGGAAACTCACGCGCATTCTGCGATATCCCTACGCGCTGATACGCGACATCACTCGCGGCGACCTCACGCTTCGCGCCATGAGCCTGGTGTACACGACGCTGCTGTCGGTCGTGCCCATCATCGCCCTGTCCTTCTCGGTGCTCAAAGGACTGGGCTATCACCGCGAGCTCGAACCGATACTGTACAGCTTCCTCGAACCGCTCGGCGATCGCGGTTACGAGCTGACCTCGCAGATCATGACCTTCGTCGACAACGTGCGCGGCGGCGTGCTGGGATCGCTGGGCTTGCTGTTCCTGCTGTACACGTTGATCTCCACGGTCGAGAAGGTCGAAGAGAGTTTCAACTTTGTGTGGCGCGTGGAGAAGCCACGCAGCTTCGGCCGGCGCTTCAGCGAATACTTGAGTGTGATGATCGTGGGACCGGCGGTGATCGTCGCAGCGCTCGGTTTGATTGCCGCTGCGGCGAGTACCAGCTTCGTGCAGGCCCTCACGCACTATCGCCCTTTCGACACCATCCTGCTGGTGATGAGCGCTCTCACGCCGTATCTGCTCGTCTCCGGCGTCTTCACGTTCATGTATGGCTTCGTGCCCAACACCAAGGTGCGCATGCGAGCCGCATTGATCGGCGGCGTTTCCGCCGGCGCGGCCTGGGCTTTCAGCGGCATGGTGTTCGCTCGCTTTGTCGCTGGCTCCACCAACACCATGGTGATCTATGCCGGCTTCGCCATAGTCATCGTGGCGCTGGTCTGGTTGTATGTTTCGTGGCTGATTTTATTGCTCGGCGCGCAGCTCGCGTTCTACGTCCAGAATCCGCAGTACCTGCGTCCGGGCCGCGGGTTGATCGCGTTGAATCCGAGCCTGCGCGAGCGCGTGGCGTTGTCGATCATGTATCTCATCGTGAACGACTACCGGAGCGCTCAGCACCGGTGGAATACCAATCGCATCGCCGAGCATCTGGAATTGCCGGGCGCGGCACTGACGCCGATTGTCGATGCGCTGGAGCGACGCAAGCTGCTGCTGGCAGCCGAAGACGACACCTGGGTCCCCGCGCGAGATCCGCACTCCATCGAGCTTACGGATGTTTTGGACGCCGTTCGGCACGACACGACGGGCCCACGCCTGAGTCGAATTAGAGATATCGCGCCGGCTGTGGAAGCGGCACAGATCGCGGAACAGGCGTTACAAGATAGCTTGAAAGGCAGGACCGTCGCGGAGCTGGTCGAGCAAGGCCAGCCCCACAAGCACGGTTGAACGGCGACTCACTCGCCCGCGATCGTCATCTTCTCCAGCAACACCGATCCGGTGCGAATGCCGCCGCGCGCGTCGACGTCCTTGCCGACGGCAACGATCTCCCGGTACATGTCTTTCAAGTTGCCGGCGATGGTGATTTCGTTCACCGGGTACGCGATCACCCCGTCCTCGATCCAGAAACCAGCCGCGCCGCGCGAGTAATCGCCAGTGACGCCATTGATGCCTTGTCCCATCAACTCGGTCACCATCAAACCGCGATTCATTTTTTTCAGCAGTGCCTGGAAGTCGTCCTGACCCGACGAAACAATCAGGTTGTGAACCCCGCCGGCATTGCCCGTGGTCCGCAAGCCGAGCTTGCGGGCGGAATACGTGCCGAGCACGTAGCCAGTGAGCACACCGTCTTTGACGAGCTCGCGATCGCGCGTGACCACGCCTTCGCTATCGAACGGCGAACTGGCGATTGCCTTCGGAATATGCGGCCGCTCGGAAATCTGCAGCCACGCAGGAAAGATCTGCTGGCCGGCTGCGTCGAGCAGGAACGACGCGCGACGATACTGACTGCCGCCGCGAATCGCGCCGAGGAAATGTCCCATCAAACCCCGAGCCAGCTCGGGAACAAACAAAACCGGTGCCGTGGTGGTTGCAAACTTGCGTGCATTGAGTCGACGCAGCGCGCGTGCCGCCGCTTGTTTGCCGATCGACTCGCCACCTTCCATCTCGCGCCAGTCGCGCACCGAGCTGTACCAGTAGTCGCGTTGCATCTCCGCATCGTCTTGGGCGACGACCACGCAACTCAAGCTGTGCATGCTGCTCGGAAAGCCGCCGATGAACCCCAGCGAGTTACCGAAAACGCGCAGGCCTTGATGAGTCGAGAGCGTTGCGCCTTCGGAGTTGGTGATGCGCTTATCCGCACCCAATGCAGCGGCTTCGCAAGCGACCGCGAGATCGCGGGCCGCGTCCGGCTCGATGCTCCAGGGATGCGACAAATCCAGGTCGGGAATATCGCGCGCCAGATCTTCCGGATCGGGCAATCCGGCGCATTCATCTTCGGCCGTGAACCCGGCAATGCTGAAAGCCTTGGCGACCGTTTCCCGAATCGCCTGCGGCCGCAGGTCGCCGGTGCTCGCCGAACCCTTGCGCTTGCCGCGATACACGGTAATGCCCATGCCGCGATCGCGCTGGTACTCCAGGGTTTCGACCTCGCCCAGCCGAGCGGTTACAGACAGGCCAGTATCGACGCTGACGCCGACTTCGGACTCGGTGGCGCCCAATTTCCGCGCCTCCTCGATGGCCATGGCCACCAGGTCCTGTAAGTCTTGCTGAGAGTGGCTGAGCTGATTGGAGGATGCGGGGGTGAGCTGGGCCATCGGGGTAGTGTATCAGCTGCTATCATTTCGCATTGGCACCCGTAATCCCCACACCTACATGACCGATGATTTCGACGGCCCGGACGATGAATCCGGAGACGACCGTCCCAGTAAAAGCGCACGCAAACGCCACAGCAGCGACCTGCAGTCGCTCGGCGAAGCGCTGATCGAGCTGTCGCCGGCGGAGCTCGACGAGTTGCCCCTGCCCGAACAACTGCGCGACGCAGTGGATCTGGCAAAGCGCATCACCGCGCACGGCGGTTTGTATCGGCAGAAGCAACTCATCGGCAAGTTGATGCGCAAGGTCGACGCCGAGCCGATTCGGGAAGCGATGGACGCGAGACGCGACCGGGAACGCGTCGAAGCCCTGCGCTTTCACCGCATCGAGCAATGGCGCGACAAGCTGTTGACCGAAGGCGCCGACGCCGTGGCCAAGCTGCAAGCCGAGTTTCCGAACATCGACGGCGCCGCGATTCGCACGCTCACCGAGCGGGCTCGCAAGGAACAACAAACGTCGTCGCAGAAAATCACACCCGCCGGCCGCGAGCTGTTTCGCTTGCTGCGCGAGTCCATGTAACAGCGCGCCAGCGCGCCTCGCACCAGATTGGTACAATTGCGGTTATGAAACCCTTGGTCGGCATCATCATGGGCTCGAAGTCCGATTGGGAGACTTTGCAGCCCGCGGCGGACACGCTGCAGCGTCTAGGCATCGCGTTCGAAACACGCGTGGTCTCAGCTCACCGGACTCCGGATCTGTTGTTCGAATATGCCGAAACGGCGCGCGAGCGAGGCTTGGAAGTCATCATCGCGGGCGCGGGCGGCGCAGCTCATTTGCCGGGCATGACAGCAGCTAAAACCAGCCTGCCGGTGCTCGGCGTGCCGGTGCAGTCGAAGATGCTGAGCGGCATCGATTCGTTGCTGTCCATCGTGCAAATGCCAGCGGGCATTCCGGTCGGCACGCTGGCAATCGGCGTGGCCGGCGCAACGAACGCAGCGCTGCTCGCCGCTTCCATTCTGGCGAACAAATACGAACCGGTGCGCGAAGCGCTGGATCGTTTCCGCAGTGAGCAAACGGCCAAGGTGCTCGCCAATCCCGATCCGTCCGTTACTCCCGTCGCCGGCCCATGAAGATCGGCATCATCGGCGCGGGCCAGCTGGGACGCATGCTGGCCCTGGCGGGATATCCGTTGGGACTGCGTTTCGTATTCCTGGATCAGAGCAACGATGCGCCCGGCGCGCAGGTCGGCCGGATCATTCAAGGCGCGTTCGACGACAGCGAGAAACTCGCCGAACTGGCGAAAGAAGTCGATGTCATCACGTTCGATGTCGAGAACGTGCCGGTGGCCGCGGTCGAACCGGTCGCCGCGCAAAAGCCTTTCCTGCCGCCGGTGAAAGCACTCGGCGCTTCGCAGGACCGGCTGCACGAGAAAACGTTATTCCGCCAATTGAAGATCCCGACGCCGCCGTTCATGGCGGTGGATTCCATCGAGGATCTGCGCGCAGCGGCTGCGCAGATCGGCCTGCCGGGCGTGTTGAAGACGCGTCGACTCGGTTACGACGGTCGCGGGCAATTTTATTTGCGCAAGCCGGCGGATATCGAAACGGCGTGGCAAACGCTCGGCACCGTGCCGCTGATTTATGAAGGTTTCGTGAACTTCTCGCGCGAAGTTTCCATCATCGGCGTGCGCAGCACGCGCGGCGAAACTTTGTTTTATCCGCTGTCGGCGAACACCCATTCGGAAGGCATTCTGCGCTACTCGGTCGCGCCCTATCGCAGCGCCTCGCTGCAGAAGCAGGCCGAAACATACATGCGCAAGCTGCTCAAGCACCTGGATTATGCCGGCGTGCTGACCATCGAATTCTTCGTCCAGGGCGGCAAGCTGGTCGCCAACGAAATGGCGCCGCGAGTTCACAACTCCGGCCACTGGACCATCGAAGGCGCGCAAACCAGCCAATTCGAAAATCACGTGCGCGCGATTCTTGGGCTGCCGCTAGGCAGTACCCGCCCCAATGGCCACTCGGCCATGATGAACTTCATCGGTAGCATCCCCGAGCTCGGGAACATTCTGCGTGTGTCGGGCGTACACTTTCACAGCTACGGTAAAGAACCGCGGCCCAACCGCAAGCTGGGACATTGCACCGTCAACGCTCCTTCGCCGGCCGCCCGGGACCGAGCCTTGCGGCAGCTGCTCCGGCTCAAGATGTAAGTCGGCGGGCGCCAGATTCTGTTGAATGCTGGCCGGTCAAGCGTGGTTTTTGTGTCCCGTCGCGGATGCCCGTAAACTTTCGCCAGCCCGCGGCGCGGGCCATGCTCAGCATGCCCGCCCAGTAGGTCACCAAACCGCATGTATCTCGAACTGTTCAAGTTGCACGAACTGCCGTTTCGGCTGACGCCGGACCCGCAATTCCTGTACCTCTCCAAGCACCATGCGCGCGCCAAGGCGTACATGGAGTCGACGATCTGGTTCACCGACGGTTTCGTCGTCATCACCGGCGAGATCGGCTCGGGCAAGACCACCCTGATCGAGACCTTCCTGAAAGAGCTCGAAAAAGACGTGGTGGTCGCGCAGATCAACCAGACCCAGGTAACCGCGATCGAATTCCTGCAAAGCGTGCTGGTGCAGTTCGGTTTCTCGCCGTTCAAGATGAAAAAGGCCGAGCTGCTGTCGACGCTGAACGAATTTCTGGTCGAGCAATACTCCAACGGCCGGCGCGTGCTGCTGATCGTCGACGAGGCGCAGAACCTTTCCAAAAAGGTGCTGGAAGAGATCCGCATGCTGTCGGGCGTGGAGACCACCAAGGAAAAGGTCCTGCGCATCATCCTGGCGGGTCAGCCCGAACTGAACGACAAGCTCAATTCACCCGACCTGGTGCAGCTCGCGCAACGTATCCGACTGCGCTTCCATCTCACCGCGCTGTCGAAGACAGACATGGCGGCGTATATCCAGCATCGCCTGGAAGTGGCGGGTTCGCAGGGTCGTGAGATTTTCGATCCCGAAGTGTATTCGGTGATCTATCGCTACACCGGCGGCATTCCCCGCCTGGTGAACACGCTCGCCGACACGGCGATGATGGCTGCGTTCGCGCAGGATCGTCCGTCCGTCACGGTCGACGATGTGAAAGCGGCGATCGAAGAGTTGCAGTGGGTCGAATACGCCGAGCGCTCGGTAAAGTTACAAGCGCTGCATGGCCTGCCCGGCAGCATGAATGCCGGTAGCTTCTCCGGCTCGAACGGCAGTGCCCACGCCAGTGGCAACGGGGCGAGCGAACCTGCGAACGATCGCAAGATCGTGCTCGGTCGCATCCTGGTCGGCTTCAACGGCCAGACCATCGCGGAGCGCGAGCTCACGCCCGGACGTTTCATCATCGGTCGCACGCCGGACAACGATCTGCAGATCGACAGCAAATACATCAGCCGTCATCACGCGCAGATCATCACGTCGATTCACACGTCGGTGCTGGAAGATCTCAACAGCACCAACGGCATCTACGTGCGCTCCAAACGCGTCCGCCGCCGCATGCTCAACGACGGCGACGTGGTGCAGATCGGCCAGCACGAAATCATGTATTTCGACGAGCGCACCAACCGCAGCCGCACCGCCTTCCACGAAATCGAAGAAGACGACGCGCAACTCATGGACAGCCCCATGGGCGGCGACCGCGGCCACGCCGCGACGCTCGCTCAGGACGATAAAGGTCCGCTACAAGAGCGCGAAGAAGAAGACGAACAAGAGATCAGAGGCCAGTAGCGGCCTCTGAACAATCAACCCCTGAGCGATTAGATTTTATCGTCGAGCGAGCGGCTGTCGTATTCAGCCTGTTTGGCGCGATAGTCTTTTCGGCGCAGCCATAGCACCAGCCCGCCCATCAGGCTCAAGGCGCCGAGCGCGAGGAAGACGCTGGGCCATACCTGCACTTGCACCACATACGCCGCGCCCAGCAGACCGGCGCCGATCAGCATGTATAGGTACGGCAGCAGTTCGTAGACGGGGCGGGAGATCCACATAGAACGCAATCCTAGCATCAGGCGGCGGTACCACCCACTGTCAGTCCATCGACACGCAAGGTGGGCTGGCCGACACCGACCGGAATATCCTGCCCTTCCTTGCCGCAAGTGCCGACGCCCTCGTCCAATTTCAGATCGTTGCCGACCATCGATACGCGCCGCATGACTTCCGGGCCATTGCCGATCAGCGTCGCGCCGCGCACCGGTGCGCCGAGCTTGCCGTTTTCGATCAGGTACGCCTCGCTGGCCGAGAACACGAACTTGCCCGACGTGATATCGACCTGGCCGCCGCCGAAGTTGCGGCAATACAAGCCTTTTTGCACCGAGCCGATGATCTCCTGCGGATCGTGCTTGCCGGCCAACATGTATGTATTCGTCATGCGTGGCATCGTCATGTGCGCGAACGATTCCCGACGTCCGTTGCCCGTCGGCTTCACACCCATCAGTCGCGCGTTCAGCTTGTCCTGCATATACCCGCGCAGGATGCCGTTCTCGATCAGCGTCGTGCATTGAGTCGGCACGCCCTCGTCGTCGATGTTCAGCGAACCGCGACGCGAGCCGAGTGTGCCGTCGTCGACGATCGTGCAATGTTCCGACGCGACTTTCTCACCCATCTTGCCCGAGAACGCCGAGGTGCCTTTGCGATTGAAGTCGCCTTCAAGACCGTGACCCACCGCTTCATGCAATAACACGCCCGGCCAACCTGGGCCGAGCACAACAGTCATCGTGCCCGCAGGCGCCGGCACAGCATCGAGATTGACCAGCGCACCGCGCACCGCTTCGTGTACCAACTCTTTCCAACGATCGTTCTCGATGAACTTGGCAAAACCATAACGACCACCAGTGCCGGCGTAACCTTGTTCGCGACGACCGTCCTTCTCGACGATCACCGAAACATTCATGCGCACCAGCGGGCGAACATCCGCAGCGACGGTGCCGTCGCTCGACATCACCAATATCACTTCGTGTGCGCCCGACAGGCTCGCCATCACTTGTGTGACGCGCGGATCGATACGACGCGCTTCGCGATCGATCTTTTCCAACAGCTGCACTTTATCGGTGTCGTTCAGACCTTCGAGTGGATCGAGCGGCAGATACAACTGATGACCGGCAGTAGACTTCCACGCTTGCATCGAAGTGTTCGCGCCGCTGCGAGCGATGGCACGTGCAGCCATCGAAGCTTCGGTCAGCGCCGGCAACAGAATTTCATCCGAATAAGCGAAGCCGGTTTTCTCACCCGCGAGTGCGCGCACACCCACACCCTGCTCGATGCTGTGCGAGCCGTCTTTGACGATGCCGTCTTCCAGCGACCACGACTCTTCGCGGCTCAGCTGAAAATACAGATCGGCGTAATCGACGCTGTAGCCCATGACGTTGCCGAGCACGTTCGCGAGCCGGTCCTCGTCGAGCCCCGACGGCGCAAGGATCGCCCGGCGCGCCACATCGAGCGGCTGCGAAGCATTGAAGGCGGCGGGCAATTCCAGGTGGAGGCGGTCTTTGACGGCGGCTTGAACGGTGCTCATGCGTGAACGCGTGCCTCGGAAGACTGAGTTGATGGTCGAAAGCGGCCAGGCCCTCTCGACATGCAGGTGATGCCTATTATGAAGGCGGCGCGACCGAAAAGCGCCGATGCGATAGCGCCGGGAATCGTTCGCGTAGTTCTTGTTGCACAGTGCGGTCGATTTCCGCCACTGCAAGGCCCGGCCCGGGCTGGGTCACCCGGGAGAGTACTTGGCCCCACGGATCCACGATCAGCGAGTCTCCCCAGGTCTCCCGCCCGTTCGGATGGATACCGCTTTGAGCTGGGGCCAGTACGTAGCACAGATTCTCGACTGCCCGGGCCCTAAGCAACAATTCCCAATGTGCCTTACCTGTGGGGGCGGTAAACGCTGAAGGGAGACTAAGGATTTCCGCCCCCTGCTCCTGTAGCACCCGAAATAGTTCAGGAAATCTGACGTCGTAGCACACAGCCATGCCCACGCGGCCGATCGGCGTCGGCACCACCGTGGCGTTGTTACCGGGTACTACTGTCGCCGATTCGCGATAACGCTCGTTGCGCTGGGGAATATCGACGTCGAATAAATGGATCTTGTCGTAACGGCCAACGCACCGACCTCGTTCGTCGAACACCAGCGACGCCGCTGCGACTCGCTGCGGCTCAGTGTCCACGCGCAATGGAATCGTGCCGCCGATGATCCATAGGCCAAGCTCGCGCGCGCAGTGGCCTAGAAAAGCCTGAATGGGACCTTCGCCGGGCGTCTCCGCGACCTCGACCTTGTCGGTGTCGCGATGACCCATGATGGCGAAGTTCTCTGGTAATACCGCGAGCGTCGCGCCTTCGACGCGAGCGCGTTCGAGCAAAGTACGCGCCGAGGCGAGATTCGCTTCGACCTCGGGTGCCGAGGTCATTTGCAGTACGGCAGCTCTAATCACCCTGTACTTCCGCCTTGGCGGCGGCCGCATCGACGCGTTCCACCACCGGATCGTCCCAAGGACCCGTGATGCGATAGTAGCCGCGCGTAATGCCTTTGAGGGGTTCTTTGAAAATCTGCGAAAACAGCAGCACGGCCGCGCCGACTGCGGGACCGCCGGCAAGCGCGCCGGCCAGGGCAGGCGACGCGCCGAGATTTCCCGTCACGACCGCCGTTTGATCGTAATCGCGCGATCCCAAACCAGTGCGACCGGCGATGCCGATCTCCGCCGCCGGTCCGCGTAGTAACAAATTGCTCGTGTAAGCATTGCCATCGCGCAACTCGAAATCGCCGTGCACGGTATCGAACGCCAGGCCCTTCTCGGTGAGATCGCTGAAATCCAAAGCAAGCCGGCGAGGCAACGCACCGACGCTGAACAAGCCGAGCACGCGTCCCGCACCGGGCTGCAAATTCACCAACTGGCCGGTCTCCGCATCGACGCTGATCCCGCCCGATGCATGTTCAAGAAGATTGCTGTCGTAACCGCCCGGCCAGGACAGGTTCGCCTTGATGGCGCCACGTTTGGCTTCGATGAACGGCGGATAGCTCAGTCCGCGTAATGTCGCGGCGACATCTTTGCTTTCGAGACTCGCCGTCAGCGACGAGTGCTGCCCATCCACTGTAGTCAACCATTGACCTTGAGCATCGGCCCGCACCGATTCTCCCAAGATCGTTACATTGTCGAAACGAATGCCCTGCGCGACGCGACTCGCTTTCAAATCCAATGCGCCGATCACGCGCTGCCCGAGTCGCAAGCTGCCCACATACACCTGTAGGTTCGGAATACTGCGAGGATCGGTCTTCGCGCCGTCGTCTTTGTCGGCCTGACCTTCCGCTTTCGGCACCTTGTCGAGTACCAAACGTTCCATGGTCGCGCGCAATGGCTGCGCTCCCGTGAACACTTGCGGGACCAACACCTGCCCGGTCGCACTGTCGCCGGTCACATCGACGCGCCAGGTGCTTTCCGTTGCCTGCAAAATACCGCGCACATCGGGAAAGCGATAACCAAACAGTTGGAACTCGCCGATGCGAACATTGGCCGCTTGCAAATAGTCGGACAGCGTCGCTTTGTTCTGATTGCTTTGATCGCCGGCCGGCGTCGCAGGCTGATCGCCACGCAATGCCAACCAATCGTCGAGCACGAAACGCTTCACCGTCCCTTCGATGCGGAAACCGCGATGGCTCGGCAACGCCGGCGAGATTGCATCCGCTCGCACGCCGCCACGATCGAGCGCCCAACCGCCTTCCGCCTGACGCATACGAATGAGCGCACGCACATCGCCGAATGCGGCGCGCGTCATGATGTCATCGTCGTCGGCATCCAATGTGACTTGCAGCTCGCGCAGATCGGCGGCGGATTTGCCCAACGGCTCGGGCAGTTGAATTCCCAATCCGCGCAGATCGGAATCGATGCGCACAGTCCGATGCTTCGCAGCTTCGGTCTCGGCGCTATCGATGCGCATATTCACGTGCCAGTCGGTGTCGCCGCTTAATTTCACCGTGGCGGGCAAAGCAAACAGACGTTGCAGGTCTTCCGCCGTGGCATGGCCTTCGGCATTCAGATCCGCAGCCAATGCGCTCTGCTGTTTGATGGTCACATTCAATGGACCGCCCAGGAACGTGCCGCGCAGACTGCCCGACGCGACCAGCGAATTCTTGATCGTGAGGTCACCGGTGAGCTCGCGCACCGGTCCGTCGATCTTCTGCATCGTCACGGTCGCATTCGCCAGGCGCGTGGTGATGTCGATCTTGCGTTCGTCGAGCCGCTTGAGCGGCAACTCCAACTTCACATCCGCGATCATCGGCCCTTGGCCGCCCAGTCGTGCGAAAGTCGAGCCGAGCTTGGGCCCGATCGGACTGCGCTTGACGAAATTCAACCCGGCATCGAGATCGCCGCCGGCGCTCGCCTTGATGAGCAATTCGTTTTGTTTGAAGTCTGCGATGTCGGCGGTCGCGTGGTTCAAGCGCACGCCGCCCAGCATCGCCGAGGTCGTTTGAATATGCATGCCCTGATTGCGAAACTCGACTTGGGCCTTGAGATCGCGTGCGACCTCCCAGCCAGGCTGATAGTCGAGCACCACGTTGTCGGCCTGCGCACGGGCCAGGAACACGCCTTCGTTCTTGCGGAACGGGAACGAGCGCATCGGACCCTTATAAGTGAACTCGGCGCCGCTGATGCGACCGTCGACCAGGGCGCGATCGAACCATTCGAGCGTCCTCGTCCCCATCCGGTCGGCGGGTAGATATTTCGAAGCCGACGCGACCCGCAGATCGTCGCCTTGCGCAAACAGATCCAATATCGGCGAGCTGCCGTCACTCGGTAACAGCAGATTCACACGCGCGACGGCACGACCATCGTCGCCCTGCACTCGCAGCTGATCGGTCGCGACGACCAGGCCTTTCTCATCACGCTGCCAGGTGAGAGTGCCGTCGACCGAAGAAGCAACCAGGATGTCGCGAAACGAACGCGGCAAATTGAATTCGACTTTTTGCGAAGCGAGCTGCAACTGACCGGACTGATCGCTGATTTGCAACCGACCGCTGATGCCAGTGAGCCCCGGCGTTCTCAGCACCGGCTGGAATCCGATGGATTCCAGTTTGCTCTCGACTGCGTACTTCAGCGGAGCACCGGCAGCCTCGCGCACCAGCGAGAATTTCGTATCGACCAGCGCACCTTTGGCTTGCATCGCTCGCACACGCGCCGCGCCTGCGCTTTCCGGCAGGTAGGTCAGCAAGGGCCAGATGTTTTCCAACACCAATCGATCGGCCTGACCGCTGATTTTCAAACTGCCCTGCTCGTTGCGACTCAAGCGTGCCGTGATTTCTTTGGACTGCCACGTCGAGTCCGAACGTTTGGCGTTCAGATTGGAAAGCGTCACGGCCCATTGATCGTCGGTCTTTTGAGCGCGCACGCCGAAGGCGAGGCGCTCGTAGCTCAACACTTGCGGCGGTGGCGGCGAATCTTCTTCGGTCTCTTCTGCTACCGCGGGTGTATCTGCAACTTTCGGAGCCACAGGCTCGCTGGATACCGGCGGAACCAGCGGATCCGCCCCGGGCAAAGGAATGGTCCATGCCGGCAACTCGGTTGTGAGTTGGCCGACATCGACATTCGCCGACAGCTGCATCAATTGAGCGCCGCGAAGAACGCCATCCACGCGCACTCGGCCATGACCGCTCTCGGGCGCGGGCCACGAATCGGGCAGCAGGTCAGCCCAGCCAGCGAGATCGAGCTTGTCTCCTTCGACGCTGAACGCCGAGATCAGTCGCTCGGACTCGTTCAACTTACCGTCGGCCCCGCCCGAGAACTTCAGTTCGTCGCCCAACGTCTTCGGCAACGACGCCGTGCCGGTGAGCCGCATGGAGTCGCTGCTGCGCGTAAGGTCGAAATTCACACCGGAGAGCGACCACGGCCCGCGACCGGTGATCTCGTCGCGAAAACTCATAACGGCGTTGTGAACGACGAAGCGCCCGGTGGGCATTTGCTCAAGCGCGATCGGCTTGTCCCGCTCCGGCAGCGCGCTTTGTCCCAACAACTGGATCTTGCCCTCGCGCGTGCGGATCAATCCGATCTCGGGACCTTCGAGCGCGAAGCGCCCGCCGGTCAGACGACCGTTCGCGATGGAATTCCACAAGTCGAAGCCGACACTGCCGCGCTTCGCGCTGAACAGCGTGCGAGTCCGATCCGGCGTACGCACAACGGCGTCGTCGAACACGAGCTCCGGTCCATATAAACGGAGCCGCGCGCTCAGTGTTCGAAATTCCACGCTGAGCCCGCTGCGCTGGCTGATCCAGTCCTGCAACTGTACTCGATACTCGGGCACACGGCCGACGATGAAGCCGAACGTCGCGAACAACAACGCAATCACCACGCACAACGCGATCAGGCTGCCGAGCAGCCATTTGAGAATTTTGCGTGAGCGGGCGGACATTGAAACAATCAACTCGACGTCGGGTCCATCACATCAACACCACATCGTACTGATCCTGCTGGTACAGCGCCTCGGTCTGAAGGCGGATGGGCTTGCCGGTGTGCACTTCGAGCTCGGCCAGCGCCGCCGATTCCTCGTCCAGCAAGCGCTCGATCACATCCTGGTGAGCGAGCACCATCAATTCCTGGAACTGGAACTGGCGAGACTGTCGCAGAATCTCGCGAAAGATCTCGTAACAAACTGTTTCCGTCGTCTTGACGAAACCGCGCCCTTCGCAAGTGGGACAAGCGGAGCACAGCATATGTTCAAGACTTTCGCGCGTGCGCTTGCGCGTCATCTCGACCAGGCCGAGCGGCGACACCGACGAGATGTGATTCTTGGCGTGATCGGCCGCCAGCGACTTTTCCAACGCCTGCAGCACCTGCTTGCGATGCTCCTCTTCTTCCATGTCGATGAAGTCGATGATGATGATGCCGCCCAGGTTGCGCAGCCGCAGCTGCCGGGCGATCGCCACCGCCGCTTCGAGGTTGGTGCGGAAAATCGTTTCTTCCAGTGAGCGCTGGCCGACATAGGCGCCGGTGTTGACGTCGATGGTGGTCATCGACTCGGTCTGGTCGAAAATCAGATAGCCGCCGGACTTCAGCGGCACCTTGCGCTCCAGTGACTTCTGGATTTCATCCTCGACCGCGTACAGATCGAAGATCGGCCGGTCGCCGCGATACAGCTCGATGCGCTCCGCCATTTCCGGCATGAACGTGCGTGCAAAATCGATCATGCGCTGGTGTGTCTCGGCGTGATCGACGCTGACGTGCTCGATTTCGCTTCCGACCACATCGCGCATCACTCGTACTGGCAGTGGTAAGTCCTCGTGCACCAGATTGCCGGGACGCGCGGCCGCCGCTTTCTCGCTGAGCACGCTCCACAACTTCTGGAGAAACAACATGTCGGCGCGCAGCGCCTCAGGCGTCGCGCCCTCGGCAGCTGTACGCACGATATAACCCCCGGGTTCATCGGGACGGACGAACAAATTGGCGGCTTCACGCAAACGCTGCCGCTCAGCCTCATCTTCGATGCGCGCGGAAATTCCGATGCCGCGACCTTTAGGCATGTAGACCAAATATCGCGACGGCAGGGTGACAAATGTTGTCAGTCGCGCGCCCTTGGTGCCGAGCGGGTCTTTCAACACCTGCACCAGGATCTCGCCGCCTTCGCTCACCAGCGTCTGAATGTCCGGTGTCCGTCCTTCGTCGACCGGCTCGTCGGGATTGCCGTTCTCGCCGACGGCCGGGTGCACGATGTCGGACGCATGCAGGAACGCCGTGCGTTCCAGGCCGATATCGACGAACGCCGCCTGCATGCCGGGCAACACTCGCGATACTCGACCCTTGTAAATGTTGCTGATGAGGCCGCGGCGATTCGCTCGCTCCAGGAAGATCTCCTGCAGGACGCCGTTTTCGACCAGGGCCGCGCGGGCTTCGCGCGGGCTGATATTGATGAGGATCTCAGCCGTCATTCCGTAACCTCGCCGGCCAGGTGGGTTGTTATTTTTCGCGCGGCCAGCAGCTCGGCGGTCTCGAACAACGGCAATCCCATGATGCCGGAGTAACTGCCGGCGATGCGGCTGATGAAAACGGCGGCGCGGCCCTGCACGGCGTAACCCCCGGCCTTGTCGGCGGGTTCGCCGCTGCGCCAGTAGCCGCGCATTTCCGTCATCGACAGTTCTCGAAAGGTAACCTCGCTGACACTCAAGCGCACATCGCTGCCCGCTGCACTCCGTAACGCTACGGCGGTATGGACCTGATGCGTGCGGCCCGACAAGAGTTGCAGCATGTGCAGGCATTCATCTTCGTCCGCGGGCTTGCCGAGGATGCTGTTGTCCACCACCACTGTGGTGTCGGAACCTAGCACTGGCAGTCGATCCGGCTCGGTCAAACGGCGCCATAGGGTTTCGGCCTTCAACGCGGCAAGCCGCGTGACGTAGGTTTCCGGAGCTTCGGCATGCGCCACGGATTCGTCGATGGCCACCGGGGCGACCTGGTGCGCCACCCCGATCTGGGCCAGCAAGGCGCTGCGCCGAGGCGATGCCGACGCCAAGTAGATCAACGGCTTGGCGGTAGAACTTGAGTGTACTGACATGCGCCGAAGGATACCCTGAAGGCGCGTCCGTCACATTCTTCAGGCGGCTGAATTAATAGCGACTGAATCGCATCTTTGACCGGCGCGATCAAAACTGCTGGTGATCGAGAAACACCCCGAGGTCCGCTTCCGAATAGAACACCAGGCTCACTCGCTCGACCGAGTCGGCCTGCGCGAGTGCTTGGGTGATAGCGACCGAAGCGACGGCTGCGGCCCGATGCTTCGGATAGCCGTACGCACCCGTAGAAATCGCCGGGAACGCGACCGAGCTGAGCGCGTGCTCGGCGGCGATCGCCATGGACTTTTTGTAGCAGGAGGCGAGCAACTCCTGCGCTGGCTCGTCTCGACCCCAGACTGGACCGACTGTATGAATCACATACCGCGCTGGCAGCTTGCCGGCTGTCGTCAGGACCGCCTCGCCTGCGGGCAATCCTTGCGGGTAACGCGTCTCTCGAATTTCCTGACAGGCACGCAAGATTTGCTCGCCGCCTCGCCGGTGAATCGCGCCGTCCACACCGCCGCCACCGAGCAACGTCGAATTGGCTGCGTTCACGACGGCGTCGACCGGCAGACCGGTGATATCGCCGGTGCGCGCTTCGACGCGGCCATCGAGAAATTCGTGCCGGAGAATTTGCGGCGGGGAATCGGCGCCTTGAACCCAACGCAGCGCTGCCGCGGGTTCCTCGAATATGCGCATCTTGATATTGGAGCCGACCGCCTCGCTGATCAGGATGAGCACGTGACCGGCGGCGGCGAGATTGCCGGGCTTCATCAGCGCGGCCCAGCGCACTTCGCAGGGCGGCGCCAGGTGCATCAGGAAATCGCGAAAACGCTGGATTTCACTGTAATCCCAGCTGCCGTGCGCCTCGCGGTAATCCGCGATGGCGTTCATGCTGGGCAGGTAGCGAGGGTCGCGGACTGCGCGATTTAACAACTCGATCAAGGATTCCGCGGTGAGTTCGCCCCACACTTTGAACCGCACGAGGTTCTCGCGGACTTCGATTGCGTAGCTGGACTCCATGACTGTCGCCATACCCTTCGATCCTGTCCTGTTGTCCTGGGTCAAAACCTGCGGCCAAATTTCTTGGCCTGTTCCCGCCAGCGTCCGAGCCTTAAGTTCGTTCACGTCAGCCATGCCTGAAGTGACGTATCATAACCGCGTTGATGCGCGTTGGCCCTGCAGGGTAGCAGCGGATGCGCTGAGGGGATTATCTTAGGATGAATTCGACATTGTGCCCACTGATGCTAAGTCAACCGACGGCGACGCAGTGCGGAGATTGTTTGCTGACGACGACGGCCTGAGTGGCATACGGATGCGCCCGAAACACGAGCAGAGAACGTCGAGTTCCCGATCACGGGCGTTTCCGCCCATCCTCGGCTATCGCTTCCTACAAACCATCGCACGCTCGCCGAAGTCCGAGGTGCATGTGGCCTTGTCGGAAGAGTTAGGTCACAACGTCGCGGTCAAAGTACTGCGCACCGGCCCGCTGTCGGCCCTCGAAGTCGGCGAGGAAGAGCGCTTCGAACGCGAGCGTGAGCTGTTGATGCGGATCAAACATCCGGCCATCGTCGATGTGTACGACTGGGGGCACGGCGAGGATTTCCGTTACATCGTCACGGAGTACTTCCCGAGCGGCAGCCTGGAGCTGCGCATTCGCAATCTGATGACGGTGAAGGATAGCGTCGACATCTTTTTGCAGATCGCCGCGGCGTTACAGGCGATCCATAGCCCCGGGTTGTGTCATCGGGATCTCAAGCCAGCGAACGTGATGATGCGACCGGATGGTCGCATTGTGCTCATCGACTTCGGCCTGGCCAAAACCATCGACACCATATCGCCCACCAGCTCCGGCGAAGTGCGAGGGTCGCCCTATTACATCAGCCCGGAACAGGCGGAAGGCGCGGCGGTCGATCAGCGCAGTGACATCTACAGCCTGGGGATCATGTTCTACGAAATGCTGACCGGTCAGCGGCCTTACAAAGGCAACACTGTCATCGGGATCATCCAGGCACATCGGAACGATCCGATTCCTGTGCTCCCTGAGCCGTTGAGCCGCTTCCAGCGTTTGATCGATGGCATGCTCGCCAAGGAACCTCACGAGCGATTTCCTAGCGTCGCTTCAGCCGTTGCTGAGTTGGCGCGACTCAAGGTTTGAATAAGAGTCGGAGCCGGCGTTGGTGGTTCGCGCCGCCTCGGGGGGCCCTATGTCCCTCCGGCACCGCGCACGGGCTTTGCCTTCGCTATCGCTCGGCCATATTCCGTCCGTCCCTGGAGCGCTGCATTGAAAAACTCCCTGTTTTTCATGCTGCCGGAGGGACATAGGGACCCCCGAGGCGACGCCACCGAACGTCACGGCGTTTGTTGCGTAAGAATCTTTACGCGCGGTGGTACGGGTGGCCTTTGATGATCGTCACCGCTCGATACAGCGCCTCAGCGAGCACGACTCTCGCCAATGCGTGCGGCAGCGTCAAACCTGACAGCGACCATTTGAAGTCGGCTCGGTGATCGACTTCCTTTGCCAAACCCTCCGGCCCACCGATACAAAACACCACATCCCGCCCCTCCTGCGACCGAGCTTGCAGAAACTGCGCGAGTTGTTCGCTGGAAAGAGAACGTCCGCCAACCTGCATGGCAACGACGTACGCACCGGTGGGAATGGCAGCGAGCATCTTCTCGCCTTCTTTACTAACAGCCTGTGCAGGCGAGCTGGAGCCACGCTGGCCGAGGGCGATTTCTTTGAGCTCCAGCCGGTAATCGCGAGTCAAACGGCCGGCGTAGTCGTCGAAGCCGGCGTTGACCCACTCCGGCAGCTTGGTGCCCGCCGCGATCACTAACAATCGCACGGGCGAATCGACTCAGATCTGGACTGTTTGAATATCCAGTGCCTCAAGCGCTCTGCTCGGTCGCTTCCCGGCGCGCGGCGCTCACGTCCCAGAGGCTTTCCAGGCGATAGAACTCGCGCACCTTCGGCAGCATGATGTGCACGATCACGTCCTGCAGATCGACCAGCACCCACTCGCCGTCGCGCTCGCCTTCCACGCCCATCGGGCGGAAGCCGGCTTTCTTGGCGAACTCCACCACGCGATCGGCGATCGAGCGCACGTGACGATCCGAGTTGCCGCTGGCGATGATCATGGTGTCGGTGATATCGGTGAGCTTCTTCACCGCCAGCACTTTCACGTTGACCGCCTTCATGTCGCCGAGCGCGTTCTCCACGACTTGCACCACTTCCACCTGCTTCGGGGCGACCGGGGTCGTGCTCTTCTTGGCGAGCGCCTGGGCTGCGGCCTTTTTCTTGGCGGGGGCCGGGCCCTTGCTCGCCAGCTTCTTGCGAGCCGTGCTCAGCTTCGTGACCTTGTTGTCCTTGGCTCGCGCCGGAGCCTTGGCGGGGGAAGATTGTCGTGTGGTTTTCGCTCGCTTGACGGCCATGCTCACCTCTTGGCTGGTTGCGTTCTGTAACAGCCGGTCTGCTCGATGATCTCCCGGACCGAATCGGGCATCAGATAACGCGGATCGCGTCCCATCGCGATCAGCTTACGTACTTCCGTGGACGATATTTCCAGCTGCGTCACCGCGTGAATATAAATACATCCGGCACGCTGCTCGTGCAGGTCGTTGATGCGGCCGGTGCCGCGATCGACCAGCAATTCCCCCAGCGGCCCCATGCTCGGCGCGCGCCAGCCGGGACGATGCGCCACGACCAGGTGCGCCAGCTCCAGCAGTTCACGCCACTGGTGCCATTTGGGCAAGCCCAAAAACGCATCCATGCCGACGATCAGGCACAGCGAGTGGTCGGGAAAGTCCGCTCGCAGCGTACGCATGGTATCGACGGAATAAGACAATCCTTCGCGACGGATCTCGCGATCGTCGACGGTGAAGCCGAGCTGGCCTTCGGTCGCAGCTTTCACCATCGCGAGGCGCTGCTCGGCGTCGGCAATCGTCGTGTCCCGGTGCGGCGGATTGCCGGCCGGCATGAAGCGCACTTCGTTGAGCCGCAGCGACTGCAGCAATTCGAAGGCCGTGCGCAGGTGGCCGAAATGAATCGGATCGAAGGTGCCGCCGAAAATTCCGATGGTCGTCATGGCCTGCAGACTCAAGCGACGCGCGCGAGCTTGATGCCCGCAAGCCCGGCCACGATGCGCTCGAACTCCAGCCATGGATCGCTGCGGATCACGCCTTTGATCATGCGATCCGCGCGTTCGGCACTGAGCAACAGCTCACGCACCGTCGCCGGACGCAGGCGTGACAGTGCATGTTTCATTGCTGGCATACGATTGCGCCACACGTAGAGCGCGTTCATCGCGCTATCGGCGCTCTGCCCTTTACGCATCAGATACTGACAGCGTGCGATCCACTGCAAATCTTTGTTGAGTGCCCAAAGCACGATGGGCGACTCGACATCTTCGCCGCGCAATCCTTCCAACACGCGCAACGCTCGCGCGGTCTGACCTTTCATGGCCGCGTCGCCCAGCTGCAAGACATCGAAGCGCGCACTGTCGGCGACGGCTTCGACAATCGTATCTGCGGTCACGACACCTGGCGGCAATAGCAACGCGAGCTTCTCCACTTCCTGGTGAGCGGCGAGCAGATTGCCTTCGACCCGTTCGGCCAGCAGCGTCGCCGCGTCGGCGTCGGCTTTGAGATTTTGTTTGCCCAGGCGCTCGCGAATCCACGCCGGCAAGCGCGCCAGCTCGATGGGCCAGATCTGCACGACCACGCCGTGCTTCTCGATGGCACCGACCCAGCGCGAGTTTTGTACGCGACCGTCCATCTTGCCGGTGATGATGAGCACCAACACATCCGGCGACCCTTGCGACACCAGATCGATGATGGCATCCGCGCCCGCTTCGCCCGGGGTCGGATTGGTCATGCGGATCTCGACGATCTTGCGCTCGGCGAACAACGACATCGCCCGGCTGTTCGAAATCAGCTCGTCCCAATCGAACCCGCGCTCGACCACGTGCAACTCGCGCTCGGTGAAACCTTGCGAGCGCGCCTTGGCGCGAATCGCGTCGGCCGCCTCGTTCACCAATAGAGGTTCGTCACCGGAGACGAGGTACGCCGATGCGAGCTGACGCGACAGAGTGGCCGCGAGATTGTCGCCGGAGAGTTTCACTCAGCCATTTCCATTATGAGAACGGGCGGCGTGAAGGGGCGGCGAACACGGAGGGGAAGATCGAGAACACTCGCGATTCGTGAAGGGCGATGCACTTATGCCAAGTGCGTACGGATTATGGCCCAACCGGCCGGGCCGTGCCAGTTGTAACGAGCGGTGAACAGCCCGGCGAGTGCGTGGAAACAACACCGCGATATTGCCGTTCCACCGTGAAGTTGTGGCGACGCGCTTGGCAAACGCCCTCGTCCTCCGTTAGCTTACTCGACCAACCATGTCCATCTTCGATCTGGCCCGACGTCCGCCTCACTGGCTACGAGTGGTACTCGTCGCCGTGGTGCTGGCGTTTGCGCTGGATTCGGTGGCCCATGTTGTCCACCGGCACGACGACAGCGTCAAAACGTCGTTGTCCGCGCACGGTCCGGCCTGCGGCTACTGTGCCGCCTTCGACGGCCTGATCGATGCGCCCAAGCATCTGTATGCGCCGCTCGCGTCCGTCCTCATTGCCGGTTATGTCGCGCCCGTCGCGCGATTCCCGGTTTCGGTTCGTACCCGCCTCAGCGCACAGCCTCGCGCACCGCCTCGATAACTCGCAGTTCGACGTTCATCACACCTCGCTGTTTTCGGTGAGGCGTTCCTCGTTGCTCGCCCGTGCTCATCGCTATCGCCGGGTGCGACGAGATCACTGCAGTTATTCAGGAAACGTTCTGTCATGCGTGCTTCTCATTCGTTGCGCATCGCCGTGGCCGCGATGCTCGTTAGTCATTCCGCCATTTCTACTGTTTGCGCTCAGGAATCCAAGACCGAGACCGTCGTCGTCACCTCGACTGCGCTCCACGAAAACCCACTGGAGGTGGCGCAGCCCACCAGCGTGCTCGCCGGCGACGATCTGCGCCGTCAGATCGCGTCGAGCATCGGCGAGACGCTGTCGAGCGAGCTGGGTATCAGCTCCACATATTTCGGGCCGAGCGCCAGCCGGCCGGTGATTCGCGGTCTCGCCGGAGACCGTGTGCAGGTGTTGCAAGACGGGCTCGCGTCGCTGGACGTTTCCAGCTTGAGCCAGGATCACGCCGTGACACTTGAGTCCGTGGTGTCACAGCAGATCGAAATCATCAAAGGTCCGGCGGCGTTGCTTTATGGCAGCGGCGCGTCGGGCGGATTGGTGAATGTCGTCAGCAGTCGCGTGCCGACCGAGGTACCGGTGAAAATGCTTTCTGGTGCCGCCGAGGTTCGCGGCGACACGGCCAGCGAGGAGCGTACTGGCGCGTTGAGTCTCGATGCTGGCGCGGGCAACTTTGCTTTTCACGCTGACTATTTCGATCGCGAAACCGACGATGTGGAGATTCCGGGTTTCGCACAGTCGGATGGATTTCGTCGCCAGCTCATCGAAGCTGGCGACGAACCCGATGGCGTGCGTGGTCACATTCCGAACACCGCCGGTGAAGCGCGTGGCGGCGCGCTCGGCGGTTCGTACATCGGCGAGAACTTGCTCGGTGGTTTGTCGTGGAGCACGTACGAGACCAACTACGGCATTCCGGGCGAGGAAGAAGCCTTCATCGACATGAAACAAGATCGCATCGACGGTAAGGCCGAGTTCGATCTTGAAGGCGGCGCAATCAATAAGCTGCGTCTCACCGGCGCGTACAACGATTACACCCACACGGAGTTCGAAGCGCCGGGCGTACCGGGCACAGTGTTCAATCAAGACGCGTACGAACTGCGCTTCACTGCTGATCACCAGTTAGCGAGCGGCTGGCGCGGTACGACCGGCTTGCAATACGTCAACGTCGATTTCGAAGCCATCGGCGACGAAGCATTCGTCCCCAGCTCGGTGACCAAATCGACCAGCGTGTTCGCGTTCGAGGAACGTCACTTCGATCCGTGGACGCTGGAGTTAGGCGCACGTGCCGAACAGCAGAAGATCGATGTCGATGGCGGCTTGCCGAATTACGACGAGACGGCGATTAGTTTGTCTGCTGGCGCGGTGTGGCAGTTCGCTGACGATCATGCGCTAGCGCTGAATGTCACGCGCACACAACGCAACCCGCAAGCCGCGGAGTTGTACGCGAACGGCCCACACATCGCGGCTCAGCGCTTCGAGGTCGGCGATCCGAATCTGGATCAGGAAACATCGATCACCACCGACCTGTCGTTGCGACACACCGGTGACAACCTGACCTGGACGCTGAGTGCGTACTACAACGATTACACCGATTACATCTACGCCAACCCGACCGGCGAGATCGTGGACGATCTGCCGGTGTTCGTGTATCTGCAAGACGGTGCGAAGTTTCACGGCTTCGAAGCGGAGCTAGGCGTACCGCTGATCGATAATGGCCAGCAACATCTGGAACTTCGACTGGCGTCCGACTATGTGCGCGCCAAGCTCGATAGCGGCGAAGACCTTCCTCAGATTCCGCCCCTGCGCTTCGGCGCCGGCCTGCATTTCGACCAGGATGCGTGGCACCTCGGCGTGCAGGCGTTCTATTACGACAAGCAGGACAAGATTGCGGGCAACGAGCTGCCCACGGATGGCTTCACGCTCGCGGAGGCTGATGCGAGTTATCGGTTGCCGATGGGCTCGTCGAGTGTGTTTCTGTTCCTGAAAGGAACCAATCTGCTTGACGAGGATGCTCGCCAACACGCTTCGCCACTCAAGGACATCGCGCCGTTGCCCGGACGTTCGTGGCATCTCGGCGCGAGAGCGGAGTTCTGAACCACGGCATCGAAACAAAGGCCCGCATACCGCGGGCCTTCCAACCGAAGCACGAGGGACATCAGAGCGGCGGCCCTGGCGGCAACGGGAAACGCGAACGCGGGCGATCGCCCCACGGCACGGACGCCGACTTGGGGGCGTTCGCCGCGGGGTTCTCCAGGTAGCGAGCGATATCCCGCGCGGACTGCCTGAAGTGAGCCTGCGTCAGCGGATCCTTATCTTTGCGCGACGACAGGTCCGCCTCTAATGTTACAAGTTGGTCAAGCACATAAGCGCGAGCTTCAGGTGCCGTCTCCTGGCTCGCGCCCAGCATCATCATCGCGTCGAGCGAAACGCGCTGGGTGACTCGACGCAAGGCTGCGTGCCGTCGGTCGCGATCCTTAGGCGCGTTCCATGTCTGCCTCAGCAATGCATCGACGACCTCGGGCAGCGAAACATTGGCAGGATCCCGGTCCGAGAACGCGACGAGCCGCGCGGCCCGCGAGGGGTCGAGCAAAGGCTCGATGACCAGCGCCGACAGAATTCGCGCGGCTCGCAGCTGATCGAACGCATAGTCGGACGACATGTCTTCGAGGTTGGCACCGGGATGCGGTGTCAGCTGCACGAGCAGCGCATCGGGCAACACGAGATTGGCCGGCTCCACGACTTCCATCAACAATCTCAGCACCTCACGTTGCAGCTGCCCCGGCACGATCTGCGTCGGCGGCAACGACTCGCCTTTGACGACGATGTTGTGATACATGCCGCCGATCTGCTTCACGCCCGATTCGATCGCCCAACGATGATGCAGATAGGTCATCCACAACCGTGCGTCGCGTAGCGCGCCCACCGGTTCGCCCGGTCGTAACATGTCGGGTCCGTACTGCGCGATCATGATCCTGCGCGCCGCCATGGTCTCCCGCAGATACTCCGCGGGCGACGAACGGTCGTCGTACCACGTCCAGCGTGGATCGGTCTGCGGCACAAACAGAATCTCCTGGCTCCGCATCTCGGCGATGATTGCATCGAGGCCGGAGCGCTCGCTCTGCGCGGGTAGCTCGGTATAGGCATAGCGAGCCATGAACGTGTCGTAAGCACCGACACTGCGTTGGAAAGATTCGCTGAGATCGAGCCGTCCATCGACGACCTTCACCCTTGGCGTTGGATACTCCATGACGGATGCGCGCTCGTTGATACTCGACGCGAAGTTGTGACCGAAGCCGAGCGCGTGACCGAGCTCGTGAGCGGATAGCAGCGACTGGCGCAACAGCACCATGTCACTTTGCCCGGCAGCCGTTCCCGCGCCTGCGTTCGGCATGTAGCTGCTCCAATAGTTGGCGATGGTTCGGATGCGATGCGAGTCCATGCGCGTCTTGCACCCAAGGATCTCGCCGGTGCGCGGATCGCGAAACGTGCCCCCGCTGGAAAAGCCACGTTCGTCGCGATCGATCCACAATACCCACGCATAACGAATATCCATCGGATCCATGTCGGGCGTCGGATCTCTCACCTCGATCGCATGACTGAAACCGGCCGCTTCGAACGATTTGTTCCACCACAGAATCCCGTCGCGCATCGCGCCACGAACCGGCTCCGGAATCGCGGTATCGAGATAAAACACGATCGGCTTCTTGGGCACGCTCATTGCCGCGGCGGGATCGCGCTTCTCCAGCCGCCACCGCGTCACCCACGATACCTCCGTGCTCTCGTCGAAGGGCTTGGCGTAATCGCGGAAGCTCATGCTGCTCACGCCGATGCGCGGATCGGCAACACGAGGCCGATAGCCTTCGGGTGCCTTGAGGAACGAGTGACGAATGCGTAGCGTGAACGTCCGATTGTCCGGAGTCACGGCGCGCACGGTAGTGCCGGGATTGTCGAGCGCGAACGTGGCTATCGTCTCGATTTCCGTGTTATCCGGAAATGCCCGCAGACGCGACGGATAGTAATCGCTGCGTGCCGCGTCGAACTTGAACGTGCCTTGATTCAGATTCTTCAGCGTTGCTTCCAGTCCAGCCGCGTCGCGAATGAACAGCGAATTTGCATCGACCAGCACGCGACCGCCCTGTTCCGCCACGACGGGCAACGACGCGAGGACCGACGATGGAAACGAATCCCGCACGTTCTCGGCTCGACCTGCATTTGCGTCGATGGCCCGATAGCCAAGGTTTTGTTCGATCACCAGCACGCGCGGTCCGGAGCGTAGAAAATGAACCACCACGCTACGCAGAATGCCTCGATCCAGCGGCAACTCGACCGAGCCACCGCCGCTGGCCGCGGAGATGTAATACAAAACATCGCGCTCGAATACCGGCACTTCCAACAGCACACGGCCATGCACCGAATCCCAGAAGAAAGGCGCAAAACCGTCGTGGCGCTGCATGTCCTTCGTGACCGCTGCGATGGAAGCCGCAGCCGCTTGCTGAGCCGGCGTCGCGCTAGACCACACCGTTGCAAACAAAACCAATAACGCAAGCCGCACGTTCAAGAAATAAATTCTCACGGTGCGGCGCTCACCGGGGCTGGCGCGCTTGCCGCAGCCGGGACGCCCGGATAGGCAATGCCGAGCTGCTGAAGATAGCTGCGATATTTCTTGGGATTGTAGTAGTACTGGGTCATCCGCGGCCGCATCTGCTCCATCAGCTCTTTGTTGAGATGAATGGCCGGCTGATCTTCCGGCGTCAGCACCGGATCGTACTTGGTGTTTTTCAACTGTTCGTTGTTGAAATAGTCCTTGGCGCTGGCGAGCAGCGCCGGCGTCGTCATCATATCGAGCACGGTGAGCGCCACCGCTTTCGCGCCCGTCACCGCGCCCTTGTGCGCGATGGGCGTTGCCATGGCCATCGCAGAGGTGACGTTATGACCGATCGTGTTCGGAATGTTCGACGGAAAGCGAATGGTGATCGTCGGCACCGTCCACATGATGTCGCCGATGTCGTCGGAGCCGCCGCGCATGCCGGCCTTGTCGGGAGTCTCGGGCGTGACCAGCGGTGCGACTTTGGTTGCGAGTTTCTCCTCTTTGAAACCGTTCGCCACCTGCACCGCCTTCGCAAAGGCCTGGTCGTCCTCGCTCCATTGCGGCATGCCGATGGCTTGCATGTTGGCATAGGCCGCCTCGGCCAGCGGTTTGTTGCCGAAGTTCGGTGCCGCATAGCCGAGCAACCGGCGCTTGACGGTCGTGCCCGTCGCCTGCGCGGCCGCTTGCGAGATCGTATTGCCGGTCTCATAAAGCTCGCGGATCGAAGCAAAATTCTGGTCGCGGAAGTAGTACCAAACCGTGCTGATGCCAGGGACGACATTCGGCTGACCGCCGCCATTGGTGATTACGTAGTGCGATCGTTGCGTGAGCGGCAAATGCTCGCGTCGCATGTTCCATGCAATGTTCATCAGCTCGACGCCGTCGAGCGCGCTACGTCCCGACCACGGCGAAGCCGCCGAATGCGCCGTCTTGCCGTAAAAGGAATATTCGACCGACACCATGCCGTTGTTGCCGGACGGCCCCCACGAGGTGTTCAGCTCCTTGCTGACATGCGTGAAGATGGTTGCGTCGACGTCCTTGAACAATCCGGCGCGCACATAGAAGGCCTTCGTGCCGAGCAACTCTTCGGCGACGCCTGGCCAGAGCATCAGCCGGCCCGGAATTTTATTCTTCTGCATCACTTCCTTGACCGACAACGCGGCTGCGACAACTGCCGGCATGCCGGAGTTGTGACCTTCGCCGTGACCAGGCGCACCCGCCACCTGCGGCGTGATGGTCGATGCGCCGGGCACCTGCGACAAACCCAGCAAAGCATCGATGTCGCTACCCAGGGCGATCAATGGCCCTCCGTTCCCCCAGGTCGCGGTCCAGGCAGTCGGAATGCCAGCCACACCACGCTGCACGGTGAAGCCGTTTTTTTCCAGAATGCCGGTGATGTATTCGGAAGTCCGGAACTCCTGGAAGCCTGGCTCCGCGAAACTGTAAATGGAGTCCACCATCTCCTGAACCAGCCTGGTGCGCTGGTCGACGCCGGCGATGGTCGCTTGCTTCAACTCCGGCGCGGGCTGAGCCAACGCGCAGCCAGCAAACAAAGCGGTCAGGATTCCAATGCTCATCTTGATCACGTCTTCGTCTCCCTGAAATATCAAAACTGGGATTCTTAAAACGACATCCGTACGCCGAGCCGGAATACCCGGCCCATGGTGTCGTACAGGATTCGATTGGTTTGCGGATAGGCCGGCGTGTTGTTGCCGTCCGGGCCGTTGCCCGTAAGTTCTGGGTCAGTGTTGAGCAGGTTGCGCAACGTGAGGAACGCCTCGGCCTCCGTCGGCCCCACCGCGAACGAGTACGTTGCCGATGCGTCCAGATAAAACGCGCCCTCGATATCGTTCTCGTTGATCGTGCGATGTTCGACAGTCGACGTCGGGCAGTTGCTGGTGCACTCGATGAACGAATTGTTATAAACGCCGCTGCTCACGCCGCGACCGATCAACGTAAACGACACCGCATCCAAAGCGTAGGTCGCGCTGACACGATAACTCCAACTCGGCGTCGCGTTGGCGCCCTGATTCACGCCAGCGTAGTCGATCGGAAAATCGATGCCGTTGTCTGTGCTGTTCTCGATGTAGTGAGTTGCGAGCGCGCGCAGCGACACATCGCCGCTGCCGACTGCGAGTTGATAGCTGGCTTCGATATCCAGGCCGGTCGTCGTCTGACTGGCGAAGTTGAACGGCACCAGCAGGATCTCCGAGATCTGCTGCACGTCGCCGACACGGGTATAAGTAATGTTGTCGCAGAAGGACTGCACGCTTTGCTCGAAGCACAGATCGACCGTGTTCTGTGCCGTGACCGAGCCGATCGCATCCTCGATCTCGATGTCGAAATAATCGACCGAGAACGCGAGGCCCGGCGCGAAGGACGGCGTGACAACGACGCCGACGCCGAGCGACTCAGCCTCCTCCGGCACCAACGCCAGATTGCCGGTCTGCTTCTGGACGAACTGCACCGCCTGATTGCTAGGCGGCACATTGACAGTGTTGGTGCGAGCGGTGCCCGCTGCAAACAGCTCGTTCAGATTGGGCGCGCGAATGTCTTTTGAACTAGTGACCCGAAACTTCACATCCTCGATGGGCTGATATGTCAGGCCCGCCTTCCAGGTCTCGACCTTGCCGGAGAGACTGTAATCGGTGACGCGCAAAGCACCGTTGAAATCCAATCCTCGCCACAGCGGCACCACGGTTTCGACATAGCCTTCGGCTACGTGATAGTCACCTTTGGTGACCAGATAGTTGCCGTACAGCCAACCGGTTTGATATTGCGTCTCGACGAAGCCGTCGATCTTCTCCTTGCGCCACTCGCCACCGAACGCGAGCGACACCGGGCCGGCCCAGGTATTGAAAACATCGTTGGTCGCGAAGTTGAAGGCCGCGACATCCTGCGTCAGTTCCTGCTCGCGATACGGATTGCTCGGAATGATGTAATCGAGCGCGGCTTGCGTTACGCCGCCGATGCCGATGCGGTTGATCGGCACGCAACCGTTGCCTGGATCGGCGATCGATGAGCGGCACACGATCTGTCCCGTCGTGGGATGAACGACAGCATCCTGTGCCAGCGCCATGCGCGCGTTGTTCCAAGTATTGATCAGTCTCTCATCGAGCTTCGCCACGCCGCGCTGTAGATAGGTGTCCCAACGCCAATCCCGGCCGACCAAAGCAAAATCACCGTTCGCCCCGATGAGATAGCGATTCACCTCGCGTTCGTTGTTGCTGCCCGCCGCGGGAATGCCGGCATTGGTCGTACCCATGACCAACGACGTGATGTCCGGGTCGTTCGCGGCGTTGTATTGCGCGATCTGCTGCATGACCGATGCCGGCAGAAACGCATTGTCGGCGCGGATCGTGACGTTGCCGACATTGGGCGTCTGTTGGTAGTAGCTGAGCCCTTCGTATTCGTTATTGGACAACTGCGCGAACAGTTCCACTGCCGGCGTCAACTGAAAACTCACGCGCCCGAAGATCGTGCGTCGCTCTTCGTCAGGCGCGAGAGAATTGCTGCTCGCATGGCCCTGACTCGTATATTGCCAATCACCGCCGACCATCCACGGATTGCTGGCGCTGGTGGTGCCGTATGCCAGTCGACCCACGGTGGCACGCCCGCTCGCCGAATCGATCGTGCCGAAGTAAGTGCCTCGCAACGGTCCGCTGACGATCAGGCCCCCTGGGGTGTGCTGGCTCGGACCGATGCCCGCCTGGACCAGACGAAACGGCTGACCGTTGGTCGCGGTGTAGGTGGGATTGTTGATCTGGAAAAACCCGCGGTCGTTCCAGTCGCGGTCGATGGTGTGAACCCCGTCTTGCGTGAAGTATTCACTACTGAACAGCACATGCCCACGACCGTCGGCGAACGGCGTGCCCGCCGCGAGAGAGAATGTGTGATTCGGATTGTCATCGTACGTCGTGACGCTGTAGTCGTACTCCGTCTTCAAGCCGGTGAAGTCGCGATCGAGGATGAAATTCACGACGCCGCCGACGGCATCCGACCCGTAGGCGGCTGAAGCACCGCCCGTGACGATTTCGACTCGCTCGATCAGCGCTTGTGGAAATGTATTGATGTCGACCGCGCCAACCGAAGCCGAGGCCACGGAACGCTGCCCATCGAGCAGCACCAGCGTGCGATTCGTGCCGAGCGACCGCAAATTCAACGCGGCAATGCCCGCTTGTCCGTTGCTCAACGCGCCGGACGAATTGGATGCCGTCGCGCTGCCGACCACGGAAGGCAGTGTATTCACGAAGTCGGCGACGTTCGCGCTGCCGGAAGTCTGGATCTCTTCGGCGCCCAGCACGCTCACCGGCGTGGGCGCATCGTAGCCGTCACGCGCGATGCGAGTACCCGTGACAGTCACCGAATCGATCGGACCTTCCGGCGTCAACGCATCCTGAGCTTGCGCGTTCAACACACCGAGCGAGACGCACGCCAGCGTGGCACCGAGACTCAACGTGATATTCGACATGATGCAACTCCCTCAGCACGGACAATGCAGCGCGGCCCTTTTTTGCAAGGGTGTTTCGCGCCGCTCCCGCTGTCCTGGTACCTGAGAGTTTCCGCACGACCGGTGTCGTGCTTGCCCCGTCGGTGGAGACGCGTGCCTGTTCGCGCCTCGCTCTTCAGACGGCACTACGGATCGGCAGTACTTGGGCCTGAGAGTTCATGGGAGATTGCTCCTTCGGCGGAGCACCGACGTCGCCGTCGCCGCTCGCTCTCCTGCCGACCCGGTCACCTGTTCGAATGATGTTTGTTTTGTATCGATGCTCCGTATCGCCACCACCGGCGCACCGTTCCATTCGCGGACAGCGCGCGGGGGTCATACAAGCATCTTGTGTGCCAGCGCAGCAGCACGCCGCCGCACCGTCGTGAGGCGAGTGTTTCCAAACGGGCTTTGCCCGGATGAATTCAATTTGTTAGAGATGGAAACAAACGCAGTCGCTCATGCGCCTGCTCGCAAACAGAGCGGTCACTCTGCTGCACGCGAGAGCGACTCGTGTGCCTGGTTGCCTTGCTACTGTGCAGAGAAATGTTTCATGAATACGGCTACGTCGAATGACGTAGTGCCGACCGCCGCAACATGGTTTAGAGATGCGGTCGAATGGGAATGAACAGCGAGCGCTACGCAGCGCGAGATAACGACTGCTGATATTCGTTGCTGCCCAAGGTGTAACCCCCCGCCCGAATACGACGGCGCAGCGGCATACGCCGCCTGCCCGCCGAGACGGAAGAACGAACCAAGCTCCTGTAACTTCTGCGCTTGCTGCTGCATCGACTTCGCCGCCGCAGCCGATTCTTCGACGAGCGCCGCATTCTGCTGAGTCGCCGTATCCATGTTAGAAATCGCGTGATTGATCTGATCGACGCCGGTCGACTGCTCCGACGTCGCCGCCGCAATCTCAGCAACGATGTTCGTCACCTTCACGCGCCCGCGCGGTGGCGATGGTCTAAGATGCGCCGGAAAATCTCGAAGTGAAGCCCTGGAATGGAGCAGGAATGACCCGGTTGTCCGCTGACGCACTGCTGGAACGCGAGCAGCGTCGTTTCATCGACCAACATCCCGAGGCCCTGCGCCGGCACAGCGCCGCGCGGACGCATTGGTTGAACGGCGTGCCGATGCAATGGATGACCGATTGGCAACTGCCTGCGCCGTTGATCGTGCGCGAAGCATCTGGCGCCACGTTGATCGATGTCGACGGCCGCGAATACGCCGACTTCTGCTTGGGCGACACCGGAGCGATGTTCGGCCACTCGCCGCCACCCATCGCGGCCGCGTTGAAACAGCAAGCGACGCGTGGCCTCACGTGCATGTTGCCGTCCGAGCACACGCTACGTGCGGGTGAATTGTTAGCGGAACGATTCGGCCTGCCCTATTGGCAAATCACGCAGACAGCAACCGACGCGAATCGCGCAGTGCTCCGCTGGGCGCGAGCATTGACCGGTCGCCATCTAATCGTCGTGTTCGACGGCTGCTATCACGGATCGCTCGAAGATACGCTGGTGCGACTCGAAGACAATCGCGCCATCGCGCGTCCCGGACAGATCGGCCAAGTCGCGGACTTTGCCTCGCACGCACGCGTCGTCGAATTCAACGATCTCACGTCACTCGAAGCCGCGTTGGCAGACGATCAAGTCGCGTGCGTGCTGGCCGAACCGGTGATGACAAACGCCGGCATGGTGTTGCCGCAGCCGGAGTTTTGGAAACAGGCACGCCAGTTGTGTTCACGCCATCAAACGTTGCTGGCGATCGACGAGACTCACACGTTGAGCAGCGGTCCGCGAGGTCATGCCCATCGCATCGGATTGGCACCCGACTTTCTGATCGTCGGCAAAGCCATCGCGGGCGGAGTGCCAACAGCAGCGTATGGCTTCACTGCGGACCTCGCGCAGCGAATGGAACATCTGCTCGCGACCAAACCTGCCGGCCACTCCGGAATGGGCACGACCTTAGCCGCCAACGCACTCGCGACGGCGGCCCTGGTCGCAAACCTGGAAAGCGTGATGACCGACGCCGCGTACGATCACATGTTGCAACTCTCGTCGGTGCTCGCCGATGGATTGAAACAGCAGATCGCCAAACGCGCCCTACCCTGGCATGTCACGAGCGTCGGCGCACGCAGCGAGCTGATCTTCACTTCGCATCCGCCGCGAACGGCAGGCGAATCGCTCGCCGCCTCGGATCACGCTCTGGAACGCCTGTTACATCTCTATCTGTTGAATCGTGGCGTGCTGGTCACGCCGTTTCACAACATGATGCTGGTAAGCCCCGCGACGACTCGCGCGCAAGTAGACTTGCTGCTCGCAAGCTTCGAACAATTTATCGATGAATGTCATGACTGACGCCAGTGAAGCCCGGGCGTTCCTGGACGCCAATCCAGACGTCGAGGCGATCGAGCTATTGATCACCGATCCTGGTGGCGTCGCTCGCGGCAAATTGATCGCACGCGAGGAATTGTTGTCGCTGTTTAGCGATGGCCGCTGTGTCGCCGGCTCGATCCTCGGGCTCGATGTCACCGGCGAAGATGTCGAAGCCACGGGACTCGTATGGTCGGCAGGTGATGCAGACCGACTCTGTCGACCGATCCCGGGAACGCTGGTGCGCGCACCATGGATGTCACGTCCGGGCGCACAAGTGTTGATGACCATGTATGAAGCCAACGGCCAGCCGTGCTGCGCCGATCCACGTCATGCGCTGGCTCGTTCGGTGCAACGATTGCAGCAGCTCGGACTGCAACCGGTCGTGGCCGCCGAGATCGAGTTCTATCTCGTGGCAAAGGATGCCAACGGACAGCTGATGCCCGCGCCGGGTTTGCTCTCGCAACGTTCGCCGCAGCGATTGGACTCGTATGGATTGGGCAAGCTGCACGACATGGCGCCGCTGTTCGACGAAATCTACTTAGGCGCGCGAGCGCAAGGATTACCGCTGCGAACGTTGATGTCCGAGTACGCACCGGGCCAATACGAAATCACGCTGCTGCATCGGAACGATGCTCTACGCGCCATCGACGACGCGATCCTGTTCAAACGTCTGATCCGTGCGACAGCGCTGCGTCATGGTTTGACCGCCTGCTTCATGGCCAAGCCGTTTGCGGATCAAGCCGGCAGCGGGATGCATATGCATGTAAGCGTCCAGGATGAGAGCGGCAACAACGCGTTCGCTGCCGACGATCCCGCCGGCACGCCGCTGCTTGGTCACGCCATCGGCGGCCTGCAGAAAACCATGGCCGAGAGCATGCTGATCTTCGCCCCCAACGCGAATTCCTATCGACGCTTCCGTCAGCGCAGCTATGCGCCGGTCGCGCCGACCTGGGGAATCAACAATCGCTCGGTGAGCTTGCGCGTTCCGGCCGGCGCGCCGCCAACTCGTCACGTCGAGCATCGAGTTAGCGGTGCCGATGCGAATCCGTATCTGGTAGCCGCAACCGTGCTGGCCGGCGTTCACCAGGGCATCGTCGCCAGGCTCGACCCGGGGCCGCCGGTCACCGGAAACGGTTACGAACAAGGGATCGCGACCACCCTGCCCCGCGACTGGCGGAGCGCGATTGCGGCGGCGGAGAATTCTTCATTCCTGCAAGCGGCGCTGGGAGAATCGTTCCTGCGCAGCTTTATTGCCATCAAGGCGCAGGAATGGGACAAGTTCAACGCCAGTGTCCCTTCGATCGACTACGACTGGTATCTCGATAACGTATAAACTGCGCCGATGCGATTCGATCTCACCGATCTCAGATTGTTCTTGCACGTGGTCGAAGCCGGCAGCATCACTGCCGGTGCCGAACGCATGCATCTCGCCGTAGCCGCCGCCAGCACGCGAATTCGCAACATGGAAATCGAGCTGGGCACGCCGCTGCTCAATCGCGAGCGCCAGGGCGTTCAGCCGACGCCGGCCGGTCGCACGCTCGTTCATCATGCGCGCCAGATGCTGCTGCAGGCCGAGCGCATGCGTGCCGAGCTGGGCGAATATGCCGACGGCTTGAAAGGCCACGTGCGCCTGCTGTCGAACACCAACGCACTCAGCGAATTCCTACCCGAGCCGCTCAGCCAGTTTCTCACCTCGCACCCGCAGGTGAATATCGATCTGGAGGAGCGCTTGAGCGACGAGATCGTCGCCGCCGTCGCCGACGGCAAGGCCGACATCGGCATCGTCGCGGGCACCGAAGACATCACCGGCCTGGAAGTATTTCCATTCCGCACCGATCGCTTCGTGCTGGTGACCTCGCCCGAGCACAAGCTCGCCGCCTCGACCAAACTCGCATTTGCCGATTCATTGGACAACGATTTCGTCGGCACCGACCGTGTCAGCTCGCTGCAACGGTTTCTTTCGGAAAAGGCCGAGCGCACTGGCCGTCGCATGAAACTGCGAGTGCAGCTGCGCAGTTTCGACGGTGTGTGTCGCATGGTGGCGGCAAACGTCGGCGTCGGCATCGTGCCGGAATCGAGCGCGCTTCGTAGCAAGCAGACCATGAAGCTGCACGTGATCGAGCTGACCGACGACTGGGCGCTGCGCAATCTGATGATCTGCGTGCGCAGCCTGAAAGACCTGCCGATCTACGCGCAGGAACTGGTCAAGCAGCTGATCGGCCCGTAATCCACACGCCCAGCATCACGATGGCGCCGCCGAGGATGGCGCGCACAGACATCGGCTCGCCCAGAAACACGATGCCGGTGAGCACGCCGACAATGGGAATCAGGTTGGTGTAGACACCGACCGCGCTGGCGTCGAGATGTCGCAAAGAGGCGTTATAGAGCGCATACGCCAGGCCGGATGCGATACAGCCGAGATAAAGGATTCCGATCCAGCCATTGACCGGCAGCGGCTGCAATCCAGCGTTCATGATCTCGTACGCCGAGAACGGCACTAACAACAACGTGCCGCTGCCCATCACGCATACCGTGATCACCAGCGGCTCGAAGTTGGCGACGCGCTTTGCCATCGCCGTGTACAAGGCCCAGCACACCACGGATGCAAACATCAGCAAGTTGCCCAGCCACGTGACCTGCCCGGTGGCAGCGCCGTTGCCTGAGAACACGATCAATACACCACCGACCGATAGCGCGATTCCCAACCAGCGCATCGCGGTCGCCCGTTCACGCAACCAAACGACCGCAACCAGAGCTGTCATCGCGGGAATCGATGCCTGCACCAGCGCCCCTTGCGACGCGGATATGTAGACCATCGCGAGATTGAACACGAGGTAGTACAGCGTCACGCCCAGCAATCCCATGCACCAGATCGCGCCCCAGGGCAGACGACCCTCCTGCCGATGACGGGCGAAGGCCAGGGGCATCAACACCAATGTGCCGATGCCGACGCGCGTCAATGCCAGCGTGAATGGCGGCCACAGCTCGATCAGTCCCTTGGTGACGACGAACGTGCTGCCCCAGACCGTCATGGTCAGCAGCAGGAGCAAAATGGAACGCGTGTGGGTGGCTACCGGCATCCAGCCATTGTCGCACGTCGCGGCGCTTCCCTATCCGCTCGCTACAGCCGAGAATTCCATCTGTCCACAGTTCGCCCCACCGGAGCAGGCATGGCCAGCAAGAAGCGCAAGACAGTGCGTCGACCCACGCGTAAAGCCGCCGTCAGCAAGCAACGCAATCACGCCCGTCATGCGGTCCTCGCCAAGCGCAAGCGATCGACCAAAGCGCCGCTCGGCCAGCGCACGCTGTATCCGGCGATCAAGCCGTATAAAAGCGGCATGCTGCGCGTGTCGGACGAGCACGAGATCTATTACGAAGAATGCGGCAATCCCAAGGGCAGGCCGGCGGTATTCGTGCATGGCGGCCCCGGTGCCGGTTGCGACAGTCGCGCACGTAGCTTCTTCGATCCGGATGCGTATCGGATCATTTTGTTCGATCAGCGCGGCTGCGGGCGAAGCAAGCCGCACGCCAGCCTGGTCGACAACACGACCTGGCACCTGGTCGAGGACATGGAAAAGCTACGCAAGCACCTCGGCGTCGAGAAATGGCTGGTGTTCGGCGGCTCGTGGGGCTCGACGTTAGGTCTCGCCTATTCGCAAACCCATCCGGAGCGCGTGACGGAAATCGTCCTGCGCGGCATTTTCACTCTGTCGCAATTCGAGCTGCGCTGGTTCTATTTCGAAGGCGGCGCCAGCGCGCTGTTTCCGGACCATTGGCAAAACTATGTGGCTGCCATTCCGCCGGACGAGCGCGACGACATGATCAATGCGTTCTACAAGCGACTGACCAGCTCGGATCGCGCCACTCGCGTCAAAGCGGCGCGGGCCTGGTCGACGTGGGAGGCGGCGACCAGCTATCTGCACATCAACGAAGACAACTTGCATAAGTGGGGCGAGGAAGACTTCGCCATCGCCGTGGCGCGCATCGAATGTCACTACTTCGTGAATCGCGGCTTCCTGGAAACGGAAGATCAGCTGATCCGCAACGTCGATCGCATCCGGAACATTCCGGCGGTGATTGTGCAGGGTCGTTACGACGTGGTGTGTCCGATGCAGACGGCGTGGGCGTTACATCAGGCGTGGCCGGAAGCGGAATTTCACGTCGTCGCCGATGCGGGTCACTCGGCATTCGAGGCCGGCAACACGCATCAGCTGGTGCTTGCCACGGACAAATTTAGAAGTGACTAGTGACTAGTGACTAGTGACTGGTCAGAAGGATTCTTACTCGGCGTCCATGAGAAATGACGCACTCTGACTAGTCAGTAGTCACTCGTCAGTAGTCACTTCTTTTTCGCCACGTCGGCCGCGTGTCCTGATCGATCAGGCCGCGGTCGGCGAGCCAGGCTCTCGCGTCGGTCGCATCCTGCTCGAACCATGCACGCGCCGAGCCGAGGCGGAACGTGTAGCCCCACGCGTCCATGTCCTGCCACATGCGCTCGCGGCCCACGCCGGGTAGTTCGTCGGCCAGCAGGATCTGCAGGAAACAAACGCCGTTTTCTTCGTCGTAATCGCCGCCGGCGTCCTTTTCCAACTGCGCGCGACGTTCTTCGGGCATGCAGATGAAATGACCCGCTTCGTGCAGCACCGAATGCAACGGCGTGTCGCTGCGCCAGTAAATTCGCGAGCCGATCAGTCCGGCTTCGCTCTCGCCCCAGTAGGAACCCGGAATCGTTTCACCGGCAGCGAGCTCGATACAGTGCAAGCCGTAGCGGTTCAACATTCCGGTGACCGCATCGACGCCGACGTCGCTGACTGTGAGAACCCCGGTCAAAGCGACGCGAGACGTCGAACGACAAGCCCAGCCAAGTCGCGGGCCAACGCCTCGCGCAACACTGCTTGTTCGCGCTGCTTGGCGAGCACAGTCGTTTCGTCGTAGCTGTAATCGCGGGTGAGCTCGATCTTCTGCGGGGCGATCAGCTCTTCGGTGCGGCCGTTCACCGAGTACTCGATCATATAAAACACTTCGTATTCTTCGGGCGTGTTACGCGCCGACACCGTCAGGACTCGCTGGCCGCTCTCGTCCTTCAGGATGCGAACCACCGCGGTCGCCTCTTCCGGGCGGGCCGTCAAACGCGCGCCCGAGGCTTGCAGGCTCTCACGCAGCGCCCGGTTGAAGTCGGTGAAACGATCGTCGGTCTCGACATAGGTCGTCGCCATGATCGGCGACAGCTTGGTCGTGCCCTGCAGACGCCAGCCGCAGCCGGACAGCAAAGTGGCCGCGAACACGGCCAGACCCAGGGACAGCAAGCCAAGTCGGGATGCGGAAAAACGCGGCACTGGCAAAACTCGTTGGCTAAACGGGCCGCAATGTTCGCGGTCCGCAGCCGCCTGCGTCAACGCCGCCCGGCGCGTTCAGGAAAGATTGTTCACCGAAAAGCCGGTTCGGCCGCGGTCGGCTGGGCTAAAGCCGGGCTTTTGAGCACGCATTCGCTATCCACCACATAGCCATGGCGGCAGACGATGCTGGCGTGGGTGGCGACGCTGCGCTGAACGGCGGCCAGCTGCTCGCTGCCGGAATGGCCCGGACAATGACGGCAATGCTCGGCCACATTGAGCATCTCCCCGGCGTCGACCGAGGAATTCTCGCCCGAGTCCCGCTCCAACGCCGCCGTGCCGTAGGAGAAGGCCAGCGGCACCGAAGCGTTGTTGGCATATCGATTCAGCACCGTGATCATGCGCTCCTTGATCGCCGGCACGTCGGAAATGCCGGCTTCCGGCAGCACGACCGCAAACGCCCCGCCGACCGGTGTATCCAAGCGCGCGATCCAATCCACATGAGCGCGCACGCTGGAGTCGATCGCCTGCACGACGCATTTCAACACCGTCGCATCTGGCACGCACGCAGTCGCCGGCGCGCCCTGGAGCCGAACGCCCAGCGTGATCACAGCCAGCTGCCGCCCGTAGCGTTGCCCGCGCCGGATCTCCGATAGCAGCCGACCTTGCAACTCTGCTGGCGAGAACGCGCCCGACTCGCTGTCGATTCCAACCGATTGTTCGAGGACGGCTGCTTGCGCCTCGCGCAAGGAACGACGCAGTGCCAGCGTGTTGAATGCGGCGTAGACACGCGAGAACAACTCGGGGTCCGAGATCGTTTTGGTGAGATAGTCGTCGACGCCGGCGAGATAACCCTGCTCGAAGTCCGCGCTGGTGTCGCGCATCGTGAGCATGATGATGTATGTATCTTCGGAAGCGCGGCTGCGCAGTTCCTTCGTGAGGCCCAGTCCATCCATCACCGGCATCTGCCAATCGGTGATGACCAGCGGACACCACTCCTGCGCGAGGATATCGAGCGCTTGCTGGCCGTTCGCGGCCTGGCGGACTTCGAAGCCGCCCATCGAGAGCCGTTGCATGATCAGCTCGCGAGCGTCTTCCTCGTCGTCCACCACCAGAATTCGCGAAGGCAACGCACGCGACAGCACCGACAGTCGCGTCGCCATGACACCCGCACTCATCCGCGCATCTCTTTGTTTTGACCCTATGAAACCCGGTCCATGCGCGTTGCTTTATCATTGGCGCGCGCAGCCGGCAACCGCGACTTCTACCGTGGCTGACCGCAGGGCCGCAATACTTAGGGAAATCGCCGGTAAAACGCCGTCCGTGCGTTGACAGGCCAATGCGTCAGTCGCGGAAGCCTGGGTCGACTCGGTCCATTTTGCGCAACAGTGCCGGCCAGACGATTCCCGTCCCCGCACCGCGTGTCACCAGGCGCATGTATTCGGGCACGGTATCGAGCACGGCTTGCGAGATGGGAATGAGCCGGCCACCGGCCTGCGCCATGATCTGGATCTCACAGGCACGCTGCAGACTGAACATCGCCATGAACGCGTCGGAAATCGAGCGCCCGACCGTGAGCAGGCCGTGATTGCGCAGAATCATGTAATGCGTCGGACCGAGATCGGCTTGCAAACGCGCTTTCTCGTCGGGGTTGAGCGCCAGCCCTTCGTAGCCGTGATACGACAGACTCATCATGATGAAAGTGGCTTGTTGTGAGATCGGCAGCAAGCCGTCTTGCTGCGCCGACACCGCGATGCCCGCCATCGTATGCAAATGCAAGACACAACCAGCGTCCTCGCGCGCCTCGTGGACGGCGCTGTGAATGGTGTAGCCGGCGGGATTGATCTCGTACGGGCTGGCCAATGTTTTATTGCCGGCCAGGTCGACGCGCACCAGGTTCGAGGCAGTGACTTCGTCGAACATCAAACCATATGGATTGATGAGAAAGTCGTGAGTGCCCGGCACGCGCGCGGAGATGTGCGTGAACACCAGGTCGTCCCAACCGAAATGCGCGATGAGGCGATAACACGCCGCGAGGTCGACGCGTGTCGCCCACTCTTCCGCCGAGACTTGCTGACGAACGTTGGCGACGGTGCGTTCTGCGGCTGACATGGCGTAACCCCCGGTGGTTGTAACCGGAGGCTACTGCTACACCACGACGTTGACCAGCTTGCCTTTCACCACGATCACCTTGCGCACCGGCTTGCCTTCGATCCACTTCTGCACAGTGGAGTCAGCGAGGGCCGCCTCACGAATCTGGTCCTCGGTGGCGCTCGGATCGACCGTGACCTGGCTGCGCAATTTGCCGTTAACCTGCACGACGACGTCGATGCTGTCTCGGACCAGCGCGGCCGGATCGGGCTTCGGCCACGCATGATCGATGAGCGGATCGTTGTGACCCAACGCTTGCCACAACGTGTGACCGGCATGCGGAACGATCGGCGACAACATCTGCACCACGAATTCGAGCGCTTCCTGCCGAACCGCGCGACCCTGCGGCGAGGTGTCTTCGAACTTCGAAAGCGTGTTCATGAATTCCATCACTGCGGCGATCGCTGTGTTGAACACGCGCCGACGGCCGAGGTCGTCGGTGACCTTCTGCAAAGTAGCGTGCGCGGCCCGACGAACATTGCGTTGCTCGTCGGTTAACGCGGCGGCGTTCAAGGGCTCCGTCACCCGCTCGCCGCTCACATGTTTGAAAACCATCTGCCACAAGCGGCGCATGAAACGCGACGCGCCTTCGACGCCGTCGTCGGACCATTCCAACGTATCTTCCGGCGGCGCCTTGAACATCATGAACAGTCGCACGCTGTCCGCGCCGTACTGTTCGACCAGCTGGGTGGGATCGACGCCATTCGCCTTGGATTTCGACATGGTGCGCATGCCTTCCCACTGCACCGGCTTGCCGTCGGGGCCGGTGCACACGCCGGTGCGCTGGCCCTTGGCGTCCAGCTCCACCCGCACCTCGGCGGGATTGAAATATTGAATCGCGCCTTCGCCCTCGCGGCGGAAATAAATATCGTTGAGCACCATGCCCTGGGTGAGCAGGTTCTGGAACGGCTCCTTCACTTTCACCAGGCCGAAGTCGTGCATCACGCGCGTCCAGAAACGTGCGTACAGCAAATGCAGAATCGCGTGCTCGATGCCGCCGATGTATTGATTCACCGGCGCCCAGTAATTGGCGCGCTGGTCGACCATCTGGGTGTCGCTGCCCGGGGAGGCGAAACGCAGGAAGTACCAGGACGAATCGACGAACGTGTCCATCGTGTCGGTCTCGCGGCGAGCATCACCGCCGCACCTGGGACACGAGCAATTCAGGAACGACGGCGTCTTGTTGAGCGGATTGCCGCTGCCGTCCGGCACCAAGCCTTCCGGCAACACCACCGGCAGATCTTTTTCCGGCACCGGCACGTCGCCGCACTTCGGACAGTGAATCAGCGGGATCGGGCAGCCCCAATAGCGCTGCCGTGAAATGCCCCAATCGCGCAAGCGCCACTGCACGTGCTTCTCGCCCAAGCCCTGGGCCTTGAGATCGGCGGCAATCGCATCGACCGCATGTTTGTAATCGAGGCCGTCGTACTTGCCGGAGTTGATGCACACACCGTAGTCGGCGTAATCGGCACGCCATTCCTTATCCGAGAACGGCGGCACGTCGGCGGTCGACCTGATCACTTGTTTGATCGGCAGGCCGTACTTGAGCGCGAACGCGAAGTCACGCTCGTCGTGCGCAGGCACGCCCATGACGGCGCCTTCGCCGTAAGTCATCAGCACATAGTTGCCGACCCACACCGGCACGCGCTCGCCGGAGATCGGGTGCTGCACGAACAAGCCGGTGGGCATGCCCTTCTTTTCCATCACCGCAAGCTCCGCTTCCTGCGCGGTGCCTTGTTTGCATTCTTCGATGAACGCAGCCAGCTCGGGATCCGACTTCGCGGCATGAGTCGCGAGCGGATGTTCGGCCGCCACGGCTGCAAACGTCACACCCATGATGGTGTCGGCGCGCGTCGTGAACACACTCAGCAAACGCTTCTCGCCGTCGAGCTCGTAGGGGAAGCTCAAGCGCACGCCTTCGCTGCGGCCGATCCAATTCGCCTGCATGGTACGCACGCGCTCCGGCCAGCCCGGCATATCGTCGAGCGCCGCCAGCAAGTCCTGCGCGTAATCGGTGATCCGCAGGTAGTACATCGGGATTTCGCGCTTCTCTACCAGCGCGCCCGTGCGCCAGCCGCGCCCGTCGATGACCTGCTCGTTGGCGAGCACGGTTTGATCGACCGGGTCCCAGTTCACGACGCCGGTTTTCTTATAGGCGATGCCCTTTTCCAGCATCTTCAGGAACAGCCACTGGTTCCAACGGTAGTACTGCGGCTGGCAGGTGGCGAGCTCCCGATCCCAATCCAGCGCGAAGCCCAGCGACTGCAACTGCTGCTTCATGTAAGCGATGTTTTCGTAGGTCCACTTGGCCGGCGGCACGCCGTTCTTCATGGCCGCGTTCTCGGCCGGCAGGCCGAAAGCGTCCCAACCCATGGGCTGCAAGACGTTGTGGCCCTGCATGCGCAGGAACCGGGTGATCACGTCGCCGATGGTGTAATTGCGCACGTGCCCCATGTGCAGCCGCCCGCTCGGGTAGGGGAACATGCACAGGCAGTAGTAGCTCGGCTTGTTGGGATCTTCGGCGACCGCAAAGGCGCGGCGCGCGTTCCAAAAAGCCTGCGCCTCGGCTTCAACCGCTGCAGGAAGGTAGTTTTGATCCATGGGAAAGTGACTGAGGGGCGCCGAAAACTGCTAATTCTGACTATTCCCCAGTCACTAGTCACCAGTCACTTCATTTCCGCCAGGGTGAAGCGGAATTCGGCGCCGCGGCCGGGGGAGGCTTCGGCCCAGATCGTGCCGCCATGGCGCTCCACGATCCGGCTGACGGTGGCGAGACCGATGCCCGTCCCCTCGAATTCATCCTGGCGGTGCAGGCGCTGGAAGACACCGAACAGTTTGCGCGCATAGCGCATATCGAAGCCGACGCCGTTGTCCCGCACGTAGATGTATTTGGTGCCGGCGCGGACACCCGAGCCGCCTTCGTTTTCGGCCGCCACGCCCATGCCCACTTCGATCAGCGGCCGCGCCCGGGGCCGGGAATATTTGACGGCGTTGCCGACCAGGTTGGCGAACACCTGCTGCATCAACTCCGGGTCGCAACACACCGCCGGCAGCTGCGCGATCCGCCATTCGATGTCTCGCGCGGGCGTTTCCTGATGCAGGCGATCGATCGAGCGCCGGACCAGCGTGTCCAACTCGACCGGCTCGCGACGCATTTCGACATGACTAACGCGCGACAACGCGAGCAAGCCGTCGATCAACGCACTCATGTCTCGCGCGCCGCGTTGAATCTGTTCCATATGAATCGCAGGCTCGCGCGAACCCGGCGGGCCGCGATGTTCGCGCAGCATCTGCACGTGCGCATGAATCAATCGCAGCGGCGCTCGCAGGTCGTGCGCGACCGAATAGGAAAACGCTTCGAGCTCGCGATTGGCGACTTCCAATTCGGCCGTGCGCTCGGCGACGCGACGTTCCAGGTCGTGATTCAAACGCCGGATCTCGCTTTCCATTTCGGCGCGGCGCTCGATCTCGCTTTGCAGAGCCTGGTGCTGACGGGCGTTCTCATAAGCGATTGCGACCTGCGCTGCGATGGCGCGTGCGACGGCGAGATCTTCCTCGGTGAAGCCCGGCAGGCCGATGCGATTCAGCACGCACAGGTATCCATAGTTGTTCGCGGCCGAAGCAATCGGCACACCCAGCATGGAAACGAAATCGCCGCGCTGGCTGGCGCTCAGCCCAACCGCTGCTTCGTCGCGCGACATGGGATACAACGCGGAGCCGCCCGACTCCAGCGATTTGAGCAGTTCGCGATACATCCGCGAGGCCAACAAACGTTCCAGCTCTTCGCCGGCCAGGCCGCTGGAGGTGGTCGCATCACGACGCCCGTCGTTGGAGAGAGTGAGCTGCGCGACCTGCGCCAGCAGGATGTCGCGAGCGGCGTCGCAAGTAGTTTCAAGAATCGAGGCGGGGTCCGTCTGACCGAACAAGCGCCGGCTGAACGTGACCAGCGCGCTCAACCGTTCTTGCGATCCGCCCATCACCGCCGTCGCCGGCGCTGCCTGAGTCGGCAGCGTGGGTTTGGTGGCCAGCGCCGCGTTCACCGTGGCACGCACGGTCTTGAGATCGAACGGCTTGGACAACGTGCTACGCACGCCGAGCGAACGCGCCATCTCGCGCACTTCGCGCTCGTGATACGAAGCGGAACAAAATATGACCGGGGTGGCCGACATGCTCTCGTCCTGGCGCAGCTTGCGCACCAGTTCGTAACCGTCCATGCGCGGCATGACGATGTCGGTGATCAGCAAATCGGGATGCTCGGTGCGCAACAAATGCAGCGCCTCGATCCCGTCGGATGCTTCCAGCAAGTCATAGTCGCCGTCTGCTAACGACAACAGCAGCAACTCGCGTGCTTCCGCGTCGTCCTCCGCGACTAGAATTTTTCCATTTTTAGCCACTGCGACAACCCCGCCGGGAAATCGTTACACGCTCGCCGCCCCCGCGGCTCAACGCAATCAGTACGTTTCACTGCGTAGCAGCGTTCCTAAGTAATCCTTGTTTCAGGCCATAAGGCAATCCCCCAACGGGATGTGCCGCGTGCAAAATGTAAAAAGGCGGTCGTCATACGACGACCGCCCCTGTCACAACCGCGTTAAGTCCTTATTAAAACTCTTGCCAGGCGCTGTCGTCGCCGCTTGCCTTGCTCATCGCCGGGGCATGCGCCGCCGGCTGACGCGCAGCCGGTTGGCTCGCCACCGGTCGTTTTTGCGCCGGACGGAACGTCTTCACCGTTGCAGTCGGTTTCGTCGCAACCGGACGGCTGGATGCGCTGGACACCGTCGCCGCACGGGTGCTGCGGAAGAACGAGATCTGCGTCACCAACTGCTGAGCTTGCTGCTCCATCGACTTCGCCGCCGAGGTCGCCTCTTCCACCAACGCAGCGTTCTGCTGAGTCGTGTCGTCCATCTGCGTCACGGCGTTGTTCACCTGGTCGATGCCCTGCGCCTGCTCTTCGGAGGCGGCGGCGATTTCGGCAACGATATCGCTGACCTTCTTGACGCTTTCCATGATCTCGCCGAGCACCTTGCCGGACTCGTCGACCAGCTCGCTGCCGCTGCGAACCTTGTCGACCGAGTCGCCGATGAGATCTTTGATCTCTTTAGCTGCCGTGGCGCTACGCTGAGCGAGGCTGCGCACTTCGCTGGCGACGACCGCGAATCCGCGACCCTGTTCGCCGGCACGCGCCGCTTCGACGGCAGCATTCAGCGCCAGCAAGTTGGTCTGGAACGCGATCTCGTCGATCACGCCGATGATGTCCGCGATCTTGCGGCTCGAATCGTTGATCGCAGTCATCGCGGTCACTGCACGCGACACCACTTCGCCGCCGCGCTCGGCCTGGCCACGAGCGCCGCTCGCGAGCTGATTGGCCTGACGCGCGTTGTCGGCGTTCTGTTTCACCGTCGCGGTCATTTCTTCCATGCTCGACGCCGTCTCTTCCAGCGCCGAAGCCTGTTCCTGCGTACGCTGCGACAGATCGTCGTTACCACGCGAAAGCTGCGAGGCCGCGCCGCCGACGGCGTCCGAAGCACCACGCACTTCGCCCACGATTTCGTGGAGCTTTTCGTCCATGCGCTTGAGCGCATTCAACAGCGCGCCGAATTCGTCGCCGCGGGTCGCGTCGATGTCGTGACCGAGCTGTCCGCCGGCAATCTTCTCTGCCACGTTCACTGCCGAGCCGAGGCCGGACATGATCGCGCGCATCAACATCAGGGCGAATGCGCCAGAGAGAAGCAACGACACGACGATGGCCGTGATCGCGATCGCACGGCTGGTGCCGTATTCGCTCTGGCCGTTCTCCAACGCTTCTTTAGCGCGCTTGGATTGATGAGCCGAGGCTTCGTTCAACGCCTCGTTGAGCACGTCGAAAGCGGGATCGACTTTGTCGACGATGGTCTTCGCCGCCAGGTCGTCGTTATTCGCGGCAGTCGCCGCGTCGACCTCGTCGATGCTCGCTTGCAAACCGTCGTGCGCACGCTCGATCTTCCGATGCAGCGCTTTGCCTTCGTCGCTCTCCTGCGCCTCGCCGTATTTCTTCAACAGGCGACTGGCTTCGTCGCGGGTCGCGATCCGGTCGGTCCGGATCTTGGCGACCTGCGCCGGATCGTCGGACAGCACCATCAGCGACACCAGCGCCTGCCGATCCAATTCCGTCGCCTTCAACTCGCCGAGCTCGTTCATGACCAGCACGCGGCGTTGATACATGTCGTCGAGATCCTCGACCACGCCTTGCATGCCGTACAACCCGAGGCCGCCGACGATCACCATTGAAATGGCGAGCACCGCCAGCGTCGCCAGAATCCGACCACGAATGCTCAGGGAACCCATGCTCATAAGTTGTTTACTGCTGCTGAGAAAATACAGACACAGCAGCTATCGGCCCCGACCGGCCGCGTATGAACACGGAGGTGTACCTAAGGGGCCAGGATGTGCCCCCGCGAGGTTTTGTCTTAGTCGCCGAGGGCGGTGCGCAGCGCGCGGATCTCGTCGGCGCAATCGCGCATCACATGCACGCATTTTTCGTTATCGAGGCCGAGTCGCCAAAACGACTTCACGCCTTGCATGTTCAATTCCAGATCGGCTTCGTGACCGAAGAAACCGGCCATCATCACCGCCACGGTCAGCACGTCGGTGACGTCGCGCTCGTCGTTCACGCGATCGATATTCTCGTGTTCGCCGACCGCTTCGGCGATGTGTTCCGGGAAACCCCAATTCTCGACGATGGCGCGGCCAACGTTCGAATGCCAATCGCGCAATACTTGCGCGAGCGCGACCGGATCTTTGAACAAGCTGTTATGACGATGCGCACGGGCGAGGATATAAATCTTGCCGACGTTGTGTAGCAAGCCGGCCAGCATGGCTTCGTCGGCATTCACGCCGGTGCGAGCCGCGGTGGCGTAAGCAAGCGCGGCAACCGTGGTTGCTTCCTGCCACATCTCTTCCAGTTCTTTGGAGATGTGACGCAGCTCGGCGGCACGACGCAACTGGGCGATAGCAAACGACACGGCAGCGGTGCGTACGTTGTTGTGACCGATGCGATTCACCGCGGTCTTCAGGTCCGCGACGGTACGACCGCTGCGATTCAATGCGGCCGAGTTGGACAGCGTGAACACGCGAGCGGCCAGCCCCGCCTCGGAGCCGACGACACGCGCGATCTGCTCGTTGGAAACATTTTCGTCCGCGAGCACCTTGCGCACGCGCACTGCGACATCGGGGAACGAAGGCAGCTCGACTTTACCCGACGAGACTTCCACTGCCAGCTCGCTGACGAACGCGAACGCAGCGGCGTTGTGATCGACAGGTGCAGCGGCGGTAGCAGTGTTTGCGGTGAGCATAGTCGGGCGGCCGTAAATCTTGTTGGGTGGCACTGTAACGGATCGTCAAATTCCGATCTGCGCTGCCGTTGGCAGTTCCGAGCGGTATTTCACATTAACCGTGAGCCATCCGCCCATTCGGGTGATCAGCCGTAAGCTGCAACATCTCTGCGGCAATCCGATGTAGCGGCAACACATGTTGCGCGCCCCCGAGTTTCACCGCGGCGCCGGGCATGCCCCACACGACGCTGGTCGGCTCGTCCTGCGCGATCGTCTGTGCACCGGCATCGAGCATCTCTTTCAGGCCGCGAGCGCCGTCGTCGCCCATGCCGGTGAGAATGACGCCGACCGCGTTCGGACCGACGTTCTGCGCCATCGAACGAAACATCACGTCGACGCTCGGACGATGACGGTTGACGTGCGGGCCGTTGCTCAGGCGGCAACGGTAACGAGCGCCGTCGCGCTCCACCAGCAAATGCTGATCGCCGGGCGCAATGTAAACGTGGCCTGGCAGAATGTATTGACCATCCGCCGCCTCGCACACCGACATCGCCGAGCACCGATTCATGCGCTCGGCAAAGGGCTTACTGAAGGCCGCGGGAATGTGCTGAGAAATCACCACCGCCGGCGCATCCGGGGGCAGCGCTTCGAGCACCTCGCGGATCGCCTCGGTGCCGCCGGTCGACGCTCCGATGGCGATGATGCGATCAGTCGTACGCAACATACGTTTGCCACTCGATGCAGGCAATACGGCATCGGCGCTGTGACGTTTCTCGGTCTGCAACGAGCTCAGCACTGGCGTGCGCGGTGCCGACGATCTGGCATTGACGCGAGCGCCGGCCGCCATCTTGATCTTGGCAATCAACTCTTCGGCGTAATCGGCCAGGCTGCCCGCCAGGTCGACCTTCGGTTTGGTCACAAAGTCGATCGCGCCCAGTTCGAGCGCGCGCAATGTGACATCGGCGCCCTTCTGCGTCAGCGAGGACACCATCACCACCGGCATGGGCCGCAGCCGCATGAGGTTTTCCAGGAACGTGATGCCGTCCATGCGCGGCATTTCCACGTCCAGCGTGATGACGTCCGGATTGAGCTGCTTGATACGTTCCCGCGCCGCGTACGGATCGGTGGCGGTGCCGACGATCTCGATATCGCGATCCTTGCTGAGCATCTCGCTCAGCAGTTTGCGAACCAGCGCCGAGTCGTCAACGATGAGCAGTTTGATAGCCATGTTGGTCTCCGCCGCGCCTTAGAACAGATCGATCTCACCGGCCACCGGCTTCTTCTCCAGGCCCTTGAGGTACTGCTGTTCGTGCGAGGCCACATCCTTGGTCTGACTCGACGTGAGATGACGAACGCGTACGCGTCCGGTCATGGGGAAATACTGCACGTGGCGCGGGCAGGTATCGCCCACGTCTTCGGAGCTCACGCGCAAGCCTTCCTGTTTGAGGAATTCGCGCACGAACTGCACGTTGTGATCGCCGACGTCGGTGAGCGTCTTGAGCACCCGGCCGCCGCCGAAGATTTTCACTTCGAGATCGGCGCGCGTGCCGCCCGCTTTCAAAATGCGGTTGATCAATTGTTCCATCGAAGCGCTGCCGTAACGCGTGGCGGCGCCGGCTTTGCTGTCCCAGGTGTCGTGGCCGTTACCGCTCGGACGCGGCAACATGAAATGATTCATACCGCCGATGCCCAGCTTCGGATTGCGAATGCATGCGGACACGCACGAGCCGAGCACGGTATCGAGCACTTCGTCCTGGCAGGTGACGTAATAGTCGCCCGGCAGCAGCTTCGCGATCACCTGGCCTTGCGGATTGTGATAGCGACGGATGCCTTCGAAGCCCGGCAGGGCTTTCACCAAAGGGGGTTTCTCGGCCAACATCATGCGCCTCCGTTACGTCGATAAATGGTCTTACCGACCAACTTGAAAGGCGCGCTGCCGGCATGGATCGATTCGGAGTGGCCGATGCACAGGTAACCGCCCGGCGCCAGCATCTCCGCATAACGATTCACCAACTTCTCGCGCGTCGTCTGATCAAAATAGATCATCACGTTGCGACAGAAGATCACGTCGAACGGACCCTTCATCGGCCACTGATGCAGCAGATTCAAGGTGCGGAACGTGATCATGGAACGAACATCGGGCTTGGCGATCGCGGCACCTTCGTGCTCGCCCGCGCCCTTCTGGAAGAAACGTTTCAGGCGTTCCGGCGACACGCTCGACATGCGATCGAGCGGATACACGCCCGAGGAGGCGGCCGCGATCACGTCGCTATCGATGTCGGTGGCCAGGATCTTTAAATCCCAACGCGGCGTGGACGGCAGCGATTCGGCTGCAACCATCGCGAGACAATGCGGCTCTTCGCCGGTCGAGCAACCCGCCGACCAGATGCGCAACCGGCGCGATGCGCCGTTGCGCTTCATCGCCTCGGGGATCATGTAAGAAGCCAGCGCTTCGAAGTGATGATTCTCGCGGAAGAACGAAGTGACGTTGGTGGTGATCGCGTTGATCAACCCGACCAGCTCTTCCGGTCCCGCTTCGCGCAGGTAGTTGCAATACGATTCGTAGGTAGGCAGGCCCAGCTCGCGCAGGCGCCGTGCGAGGCGGCCTTGCACCAGCTGGCGCTTGTTCGGTCCGAGCACGATGCCGGCGTTTTCGCCGACCACGTGACGGATGAATTCGAACTCGGCGTCGCCGAGCTGAGGTCCATAATGCGCGGAGTCGGCGAGCGGCGGATTGACGGAAGCGGACGTCGGCATGATGGACAAAAAGCGGTTAGCGGTTCGCAGTTAGCGGTTGGCGGTTAGTTCGGAAAAGCAGCTGCCCCTCTGGACCAACCGCCAACCGCTAACCGCCAACCGCCAACCGCTTCTCTTCTTCTCAGGCGGCTGCAGGCGTCAACGCCACACCAGTGACATCGGCGCCGATCAGTTGATCGATGTCGAGCAGCATTACCATGCGTCCCGCCACAGCAGCCAAACCTTCGATGAATTCAGTGCTGACGTGCTCGCCGAATTCCGGCGCCGGCTTCACGTCGTTGGCAGCGACATCGATGACGTCGGAGACGCCGTCGACGACCACGCCGAAATCGCGGCGGCCGATGGCCGACTCCACCGACAACACGATGATGACCGTGAGCGGGGTGTACTCGGCGCGCTGCAGGTTGAAACGCATGCGCAAGTCGACGATCGGAACGATCGAACCGCGCAGGTTGAGCACGCCGAGCACGTGGCTGGGCGCTTGCGGAATTCGCGTGACCGGGGACCAGCCGCGGATTTCCTGCACGCGCAGGATATCCACGCCGTAGGTTTCGTCGCCCAGGGTGAACGTCAGCACCTGGTTGGAACCGGCGGCGCTGGCGTCGATCTGCGCGGCTGCTTGATTGGACATGAATCGAATCTCCTCACCGGCTGTTACGAACCGACGCCGGCGACCGGCCGGCGTGGTTGTAGCAGCGCTCTATAAGATGGTTATCGGCACCGACTCGGATCCATGAATGAGACATTCACTGCATCCGGCTGCGGGCTCTACTTAAAAGTCGCTCCAGTTGCTGTCGTCGCCGGCCGCGCGGGCCATAGGCGCCGCTGCGGTCTTCACCGGCTTGACAGAAGCAACACCGGGCTTGCGCACCGGAGCGCGTGTCTTGGCAACCGTAGGCGCCATACGCACGACTTCGGCACGGTGATGTTCCACTACCGTCGAGCTCGCGATGCTGCTGCCGTCGGCGCGGCGGAAATAGCCGATCTGCGACACCAGGGTCCCGGACTGTTGTTCCATGGACTTGCTGGCCGCCGACGCCTCTTCGACCAGCGCCGCGTTCTGTTGCGTGACGTTGTCCATCTGGCTGACGGCGTTGTTGACCTGTTCGATACCGGCCGACTGTTCTTCCGATGCCGCGGCGATCTCGGCGACGATGTCGGTGACTTTCTTGACGCTTTCCATGATTTCCGAGAGCGTCTTGCCCGATTCGTCGACCAGCTCCGAGCCGATCTTGACCTTGTCGACCGAGTCGTTGATCAGGCCTTTGATTTCCTTCGCGGCGCTGGCGCTGCGCTGAGCGAGGTTACGCACTTCCGTCGCAACCACCGCAAAGCCGCGGCCCTGTTCGCCGGCACGTGCCGCTTCAACCGCGGCGTTCAACGCGAGCAGGTTGGTTTGGAACGCGATCTCGTCGATGACGCCGATGATGTCGGCGATCTTGCGGCTGGAGTTGTTGATCTCGCCCACCGCGGTGATCGCGCGTTGAACCACTGCGCCGCCCTTTTCGGCCTGTTCGCGTGCACCGACCGCCAGCTGATTGGCCTGGCGCGCGTTGTCCGCGTTCTGTTTCACCGTCGCAGTCATCTGTTCCATGCTGGACGCTGTTTCTTCCAGCGCGGCCGCTTGTTCCTGCGTACGTTGTGACAAATCATCGTTGCCGTGCGAAAGCTGACGAGCAGCGGCGCCGACTGCGTCCGCGCTACCGCGAACACCACCGACGATGTCCACCAGCTTGGCATCCATTCGCTGCAAGGCTTCGAGCAAGCGACCCAACTCATCGCGGCTCTCGACGCGCACGTTGTTGCCCAACTCGCCGCTGGAGATGCGATCGGCGATGCTCACCGCCGCGTTCAGCGCGCTGAGGATGGAACGAATGATCAGCACGCCGGCGAGCGCCGCGATACCGAGGCCGATCACGATCGCGCCGATGATGAAGGCGCTGACGCGCTTGAACGATTTGTCCGCGTCGCTGCGCATTTCCTTGGCGACTTCGATCTGCGTGCTGAGCAGTTGATCGCCGGCGGAGTTGAGCTTTTCGTAAGCCGGACGCGCCTTCTCGATCAGCGTGCTTTCGGCCGCGCTGAAGTTACCGGACTGCGCCGAGAACAACGCTTCCTGGATCAACGTGAGCACGTCGGCACCGTTGCCGCGGAACTGCTCGACGATCTCACGTTCCTTGGTGGTGAGCTCAGTGGCGTCGAGCTTCTTGAGCAGCTCTTTCACTTCGCCTTCGCGCTCGTGCAGCACATCGAGCGCGGCCTTGACCGCCGCTGCGTCCTGGCGAATGACGACTTCCTCGGCTTTCTCCAGCACCGCGCGCTCGCTCGATTCGATGGTGCCGACCCAGCCGGTCGGCATGAAGCGATTGGAGAAGATCGCATCCAGGTGAGCGTTGGTGGACTGAGTGCCGCTCAACCCGATGACGCCGACGACGATCATCACGATCCCGGTCAACGCCAGGGTCGCAAACAATTTGGTTTTTACCGACATGTTCCAAGTGTTCATGACTTACGATTCCTTAGCTCCGCTGTCGAGCCCCACGGTTGTTTTTACGAAACCTTTCTGTCCGCGCCCGGTGTCAGTCCTTACTGGGCGCCTGTACGACGCGCTACGCGGCCCGCTCAGGCCGCGAGCCTCTGCGTCGCGACGCGAATCAATCCCGGCACGTCCAGAATCAGTGCGACCGAGCCATCGCCCAGGATGGTCGCGCCCGAAACACCTTCGACGCGGCGGAAATTCGTTTCCAGCGACTTGATGACCACCTGCTGCTGACCGAGCAGGTCGTCGACGAACAGGCCCACTTTGCGGCCCTCGCCTTCCACGACCATGATCAAACCTTCATGCAGCTGAGTGGTGCGCGGCGTGACGCCGAACACTTCATGCATGCGCACGACCGGCACATAGGCGTCGCGGAACCAGAAGACTTCGCCCTGGCCGGCGACGCGATTCACCATGCCCGGCTTCAACTGCAGCGATTCGATAATCGTGATCAGCGGCACGATGTATGTTTCAGTTCCGCACGCCACCGACTGGCCGTCGACGATCGCGAGCGTGAGCGGCAGCGTGATGATGAAGCGCGAACCTTTACCCAGCGTCGAGCGCACTTCGATCGTGCCGCCGAGCTCTTTGATATTCCTGCGCACCACGTCCATGCCGACGCCGCGGCCGGAAATGTCCGTGGTCTGCTCGGCCGTGGAGAAGCCGGCCATGAAAATCAGCTCGTAGATCTGGTCGTCGGTCAGCGTGTCGTTCGGGCCGATCAGATTGCGCTCGCGCGCCTTCTTCAGGATGCGGTCCTTGTTCAAGCCGCCGCCGTCGTCGCCCACTTCGACCGTGATGCTGCCGCCCTTGTGATAAGCCTCAAGGAACACGGTGCCGTTCGGCGCCTTGCCCGCGGCTTTGCGCACGTCCGGCATTTCGATGCCGTGGTCGACGCTGTTGCGGACCAGGTGCACCAACGGATCGCCGATCTTTTCCATGACCGTCTTGTCGAGCTCGGTCTGGTCGCCGGTCATCTTCAGATCGACCTGCTTGCCCAGCCGCTGGCTCAAATCGCGCACCATGCGCGGGAAGCGGCTGAACACGAAGCTGATGGGCAACATGCGCACGCGCATGACGCTTTCCTGCAGCTCGCGAACGTTTCTTTCCAAAGTCGCAAGCCCCGAGCGCAGCTGTTCCGCGGCGACACCGGTGAGCTTCGCACCCAGCTGCGTGAGCATGGACTGCGTGATCACGAGCTCGCCGACGGTGTTCATCAGCTCGTCGATTTTCTCGGTGCTGACGCGGATTGAACCGCCTTCGCTCAAGCCAGCCTTGGGCGCATCGGCGGCCGCGGCCGGATGTGCCGGCGCATGCACCGGTTCGGCAGCCTTGGCTTCGGGCGCCTTGGCATCGGCGATATTCACAACGTTCGACGGCTTCGCTTCCGGCGCTTTCGCTTCCGGAGCCGGTTGGGCGGGAGCAGCGGCAACCGCAGGTTGCGCAACAGGCGGCGCGGCCACCGGCGGCGTCTCTTCGGTGATCTTCAGATCGCAATCGCCTTCGGCCCAATCGAACACTTGATTGATCACATCGCGGGTCGCGTCGGTATCGACGGTGAGCTCCCACGCGAGGTAGCACGATTCCGGATCCAACTGTTCCAGCACCGGCAGCGCCTGGCCGTCGAGCTTGACGGTGAGATCGCCGATCTCGGCCAACTCGCGCAGCATGCGCAACGGATCGTTACCGTGCACGAACAACTGTGGATACGGACGGAAATGGATACGCCAGCGATGCGCGGCGGCGGGTTTGCCCAGCTCGACGGGAGCGGCGGGCGCAGCGGCTTCAACAACCGGTTCGGGAGCAGCCGCCGGCGCAGCGGCAGCCTGATTCTTCTGCACGATCGCAAGCTCAAGATCGAATTGCAGGTCGGCGACCTTCTGTGCATCGATCGGCGTCTTGGACTGCACCGAACGCAGCATGTCGCGCATCACGTCGACCGACTTCAACAACAGGTCGGTGATGTGACGAGTCACTTGCATGCGATTGCCGCGCAGCTCGTCGAGCAACGTTTCGCAAGTGTGAGTAAACGAGGCGACTTCGGAGAAGCCGAAAGTCGCGCTGCCGCCCTTGATGGAATGGGCGACGCGGAAAATCGTGCCGATCAGCTCGGGCTCCGGTGCACCGAGGTTGAGTTTGAGCAGCGCGGCCTCCATCGAGTCGAGCGCTTCGAAGCTCTCGTCGAAGAAGGCGTCGTGAAATTGGGCAAGATCGATGGCCATAAACTCAACTACCTCAACACGCGGTGCATGGTTGCCACGAGCTGTGCCGGATCGAACGGTTTGACGATCCAGCCGGTGGCCCCGGCGTCCTTACCTTCTTTTTTACGGTCCGGGCCCGCTTCGGTGGTCAACATCAAAATCGGCGTGTGGCGGTAGCTGGACTCGGCGCGCAGCGCGCGAATCAGCTCGATGCCATCCATCACCGGCATGTTGACGTCGGAGAGCACCAGGTCGAAACCGGATTGACGCGCCAGGTCGAGTGCTTCCTTGCCATCGGAGGCGGAAATCACATCGAAGCCGGCGCTGGTGAGCGCGATGCGGACCATGTCGCGCATCGAAGGAGAATCGTCTACTGCGAGGATGCGCGTCATGCCGCCGCTCCCTTCGGAGCGTCGAAGCCGATCAGCGCAGCCACACCTAACAAACGCACGGCGTCGTTCAACGCTTGCGACTCGCCGCGCCACACGATGCTTTGCTTGCGAGCACTGCGATCGCGCACGAAGGCGCACAGCAGTTGCATGGTCGCAGTGTCGACACGTTCGACGGCGCTCGCGTCGAGGGTGACCGCGGCAGTTTCGTTAGCGACGGCACACAGGGAATTCTTCAGGGCACCGGCGTCTTTGACGCTGCAGTTGGCAGCGAGCACGACGACGGGGTCGGCGGACGACGCTTTGTTAGAAGCGACAACTTCGACCGGCGCGCTGGGCGCCGCTGCGACGACCGGCTCGATCACATCGTTTGCAACGACAGCAG
>Ga0247784_1000028_pt1 | contig 56107 bp, 46 predicted proteins | sample UWRJL169409R5_FD_179909 | JGI IMG/M metagenome (GOLD analysis project Ga0247784, IMG submission 179909) | Plant litter microbial communities from Arlington Agricultural Research Station in Wisconsin, United States - UWRJ-L169-409R-5 | ecosystem: Environmental > Terrestrial > Plant litter >...
CCCACGCGCGAACAGATCGTGCAACACATGGACGGCAACCTGTGCCGCTGCGGAACGTATCAAGGCATCGTTCGCGCCATCGAACGTGCGGCGGCCGAGGTGAAGTCATGAGTCTCACTCGGCGTTCTTTCCTGGCGGCGAGCGGCGGTTTGAGCATCGCGCTGCTCGCCGATGGAGTCATTGAAGTCGCGAGCGCCGCCGCTGCACCGACCGGAGCTCATGCGTTAAATGCCTGGATTACCGTCGGGCTCGACGGCATCGTGACGATCAAGAGTGGCTCCGCCGAATTGGGACAGGGCGCGGTGACGGCGCTGCCGTTGATCGCCGCCGAAGAAATGGACGCGGACTGGTCGAAGGTTCGGGTCCAAATGGAAACGCACGATGCCAAGACGTACGGCAATCCGAAGATCTTCGGCATGCTCTACACGGCGGGCAGCACCTCCGTGGAAGCTTATTTCGACATCCTGAGGCGCGCGGGCGCTGCGGCTCGGAGGGTGCTGATTTATACCGCCGCACGTCACTGGAAAGTCGCACCGGCTCAGCTGAAGTCTGCGAACGGAACCATCACACACGCTGCCAGCAAGCGTACGCTTACATTCGGTGAGGTCGCAGCGCTGCCGTTGATTAGCGATGTGCCGGCGCTCAAAGACACCGACTTGAAGCCGCGCACGGAATATCGATTGATCGGCCAGGATAAGGATCGCGCCGACGTTCCGGCGAAGACGCGCGGCGAGACCAAATACACAATTGATGTGCAGCTGCCTGGGATGGTGCACGCAGCAGTGTTGCGCGCGCCGGTTGAAGCAGAATCGCCAACTGCAATCGACGATGCAGCCGCGAAGGCGATGAAGGGTGTGGTCGCGGTCTTGAAGCTGCCCGAAGGCGTCGCTGTGCTCGCTGACCGTTGGGAGACGGCGTTGAAGGCGCGCAATGCGCTGAAGGTGGAGTGGACGCGAACGTCGGAGTTCCGTACCGCCAACAGTGCGGACACGTTGCAAGCCGACATGCAGTCTGCAAAAGAGTTGGACCGTCGCGGCGCTGTGTGGCACGAGCGAGGAACGGCGCTCACAACCATTGCGAGTGCCGAGCGTGTCGTTACCAGCGAATACTTTACCGATCACGTTTATCACGCGCAGATGGAACCGCTGGCGGCCGTTGCTTCCGTCGATGCTGACGGCAAAGGCGCGGAGGTTTGGATCGGCACGCAGGCACCGAGCGTCGTGCTGTTAGTCGCAACAGGAGTGTTGGGAACGACGCCGGAGAAGATTCGCGTCAACCTGTTGCAGATGGGCGGTGGCTTCGGCCGGCGCACGATGTTTACTCGTGAGCTGCTGCGCGACGCGTTGTTGTTGTCGCGTCAGGTGCAGCGACCGGTCAAGTTGCTCTGGACCCGCGAGGACGACGTCCGTAATGGCTGGTATCGTCCGGCGACGGCGCAAGTGTTACGCGCAGCGTTGAACAAAGAGGGGAAGCTCGAAGCCTGGCACCATCGCATCGCCTGTGCGTCGGTGATGGGTTACTACTCCGCCGAGAATCTCGCCCGTGCCAAGAATCGCGATCTGTTCGTGATGGAAGGCAGCGAGCTGAGCGAATACGAAGTGCCCAGCATGCTGGCCGAGCACGTCATCACGCAGCGTCGAGCGCGCGTCGCGGCGTGGCGCGGTATCGGTGCAGGTCACAACGAGTTTGCGTCCGAATGTTTTATCGACGAGCTTGCCGCCGCCACCCATCTCAGTCCGGTGGAGTTTCGGCGTAAACATCTGGCGCACAACCCACGGGCGCTCGCTGTGCTCGATCGTGTCATAGCGATGTCCAAGTTCGGGAACGCTCCGCAGGGTCGCGCGCACGGCATTTCGCTTGCGCCTTACAAAACATCCATCGCGGCGGGTGTCGCCGAGATTTCCGTCGACCGCGCCACCGGGGTGCTGCGTGTTCATCGATTCTGGGCGGCTGTCGATCCGGGCTTGGTGATACAGCCGCGCAACCTGATCGCGCAGGTCGAAGGCGGCATCAACTGGGGTTTGTCGGGCCTGCTCAAAGAGCGCATCACTGTTCAGTCGGGCGAAGTCCAGCAGAGCAACTTTCACGACTATCGGTTCCTTCGCATGAGCGAGGCGCCCGAGCTGCACGTGGAAATCGTGCCGTCGAACGAGCCGCCGAGCGGGGCAGGCGAGCTGGGCGTACCGATGACGGGAGCCGCCGTCGCGAATGCCTTGTTCGCGCTGACTGGCAAACGAATCCGGCACATGCCGTTCTCGCCCGATCGCGTGCTTGCGCTGCTGGCGACGTGAGCCTCAATCGTAGAAGTTGCCTTTGGCGTGACGTTCGGCGAACCAATAGCCCGCGACCAATGTCTTGAGATCGTTGATCTCGCCGCTGCGTACGCGAGCGATGTAAGTTTGCGCGGGTAGAATCGTCGCGAGCGTTTCCTCGCGCTCGGTTGGCACGCCATAGATGCCGCCGCCTCCGGACGTATCGACGCGTCCGTACACGAGTGTGATTTTTTCGGAGGTGCCGCCTGAGCTGACGTAAGCACCGGGGTGAATCAATCGCGGCTCATGCAGCGTCAGTCCCGCTTCCTCTGCCATCTCGCGCACGGCCGCATCGATGGCATTTTCGCCATCGTCGATGGCGCCGGCCACCAGGTTGTCGCGAAAAGCGTAGTCGCCGGCGACCAGCGAGCCAGGGCGAAACTCGTTGACGAGCACCACTTCGTCTCGCTTCGGATCGTGGCCCAGCACCGCGACGGCGTGACCTCGCTCCATGAGCTCCCAGTCGAGCTGAACGGTGCCGCCGCGTTGGCGCTCCACCTCGAATATATAGCGATAGACCTTGAGGAATCCTTCGTGCAGCGGGGTGCGTTGTCGGATGGTTGCCTGCAGCTTGCGAGTGGTCACGTTCTGGCGTCCTGTGGCGAAGGCCACCATAATTGTGCCTCTTCAGGCGAGGGTCAGACCATCACCATGCGATCCGTATCAATGCTCCTGGTTCCGGCGGCGCTGGCGCTCGTGGCGGGTTGCGAACAGCGCGGGCCGTTCGTGTACGTGCTCGAAGCGCCGCAAACGATCGAGCTGAAGGCGACCGCGTCCGCATCCAAGGTGCAGCTGGGCGATAAGGTCGTTTTACATGTGGAGCGACAGACGACGGGCAAGTGGCAACGCGTCTCGCGCAGCGATCTCAAGCCGGGGCAGTGCTGGGTGTATCGGCCGCCGGCGTCGGTGGAAGCGGAAGTTGCCCAGAACCTGCAGTGGACGGTCGAGCCGGAAGGTGCGGTCGAGTTCCACACCGAGTATCAAATGGATCAGAGCCGGCCGGCGACGATGTCGACCAAGGGCACGATCAAGCTGACGCCGGTGAGTAAAGTCACCTGCGAAGAAGGCCGCATGGTGGAAGGTGCCGCGGTCGAGATCGAAGTGAGCTGATCGATCAGCTCATTTCCACCGCCTTGCTCGCCCGTGGCTCGGGAATAGCGACGGTGACTTTGGGCAGCGAGAACGTGAACGTCGCTCCCTGATTCAATTCGGAGCGCGCCCACACGGCGCCGCCATGTCTCGCGAGGATGCGATGGACGATGGCGAGCCCGACGCCGCTGCCGGGAAATTCACGGTGGCCGTGCAGGCGTTGAAACACTCCAAACAACGTGTCGGTGTAGCGGCTGTCGAAGCCCACGCCGTTGTCGATCACCTCGTAAACCAGGCGATCCTGTTCCTCGCGCCCTTGCACGATGATTCTCGGATGCGCATTTTTGCTGCTGTACTTGACCGCGTTGTCGATGAGATTGGTCCAGACCTGCAGCATCAATCCCTGGTCGCCGCGCGCCGTTGGTAAAGAGCCAATGACGATTTCCGGCGAACCGGTTCGAGACGAGCGAACTTCATTCGCCGCAGTGCGCGCCAATTCTTCCATTCGCAGCTCGCCCATGCCGACCGGCTGACGGCCGCAGCGGGAGAACGCGAGCAGGTCGTCGATCAACGTCGACATACGATCGATGTTGGCGCGAATGCGGGTGAAGTAATGCCGCGAGTCGTCCGCTGCGTCGCTGGGGACGCGCTCTTCGAGCATTTTCGAGAAGCCGTCGATGGCTCGCAGCGGCGCTCGCAGGTCGTGCGAGACCGAATAAGAGAAGCCTTCGAGGTCCTGGTTGACCGTGCGCAGCGTGTTTGCCTGGGACTCCAGGTCCAGATTCAACTTGCGAATCCGTTCCGCCGCCAGGCGATGTTGAGTCACCTGCTCGCGCAACTCGTCGTTCCGGGTCGCAAGCTCGGTGGCGAGCGCTTCGTTTTCTATCGCCAGCCGCAGTTGCGAAGCGACGGTGCGCGTGTGGCGATTGGCGCCGATGATCATCACCGGCAGGTATAACAAAAACGCCGCGCCGATCCAGACACGGGCGCCGCCCATCATGAACTGCTGAATCCCGTAGGGCAGGGTGATCGGAATCAACAGCAATGTATACGCGTGCGGAACCACGGACAGGGAGCTGATGCCGGTGGCGGTCGCGCCGATGAACATCACCGTCATGATGACTTCGTTGTCCGCCTTGGTCGGCAGCATGAAGCCGGCGGGGATCGACCAGATCAGCCCGAACAGGGCAATCAAAACATACATCGCCGTCAACCAGCGGCGCAGCTCCGCCGGGTTCCGCGAGCGTCGCAAGAAGGCTCGTTGCACGCTCAAGCGGACTGCCATGATCGCAAGAGCGCCGGCGTACCAGGTGCCGCTGGCTCGCGGCCCGGCATCTTCCAATGCGACATAGGCCACGATGGCTGCAATGAAGGCGCTGCCGAGCAGCGGTACGACCGAGACCCGGCACATCAGCTCCACCTGCTGCGACAGGACGCGATGATTCAGGACGGCGGGGTCGAGGGAACGCACGTTCATGGAGCGCAGAGCTTAACCGCAAATATGCGTGTAAACATTCTCCGGTTGCCGATTTTTCGCTGGTTGAGGGAAATGCTGCACTGGAACCAAATTTCCTCCGGCGAATTGTCGGTAGAGATGACAACCGCTCAGTAGCGTCTTAACAAATATCGTCAACGCGACGGACTCGCGATCCAAAGGGGGAATCATGACGACCAGTTTACGCACCTGGACATGGGTGGCCTGTGCGATGGTTTGCACTCCCGCATTCGTTCGAGCCGAAGAGGCGGCCCCGCCTCCGGGCGAGGCTTCGGGCCTGGAAACGGTCGTCGTGACCGGCAGCGCGATCTCCGGCGGCGTCACCAAGCTCGAAGCGAGTTACAACATCGTCACTGCCAACGAGGAGCAGATCCGGCAGTCCAATCCCAAGAGCACGGCGGATCTATTGAAGATCTCGCCGGGCCTGTGGCCCGAAGCCACCGGCGGTCAAACCGGTGCCAACATCGAAATCGCTGGTTTTCCAGGGGGCGGCGACGCTCCGTATTTCACGACCTTGCTGATGGGCTCGCCGTTGTACGGCATGCCGACGCTGTCGTTCTTCGAAACCACCACCGTCTTCCGTCTCGATGACACAGTGCGCGCGGTGGAAATCCTGCAGGGAGGACCGTCGGTCGTGTTCGCCGGCGGCCAGATGGGCGCGACCGCGAACTTCTTTCTCAAAACCGGCACCGACGAACCCTCGGGCAGTGTCGGTTTGACCTATGGCGACGAGAATCTGTGGCGCGTCGATGGGTTCTATGGATTTAAAGTGGCCGACGGTTGGTACGGCAGCTTCGGCGGCTTCTGGCGCACCTCCGATGGCGTGCGCGATCCGCAATTCAAAGCGGACGAAGGCGGCCAGCTCACCGCGACCTTGAAACGAGAGTCGGATGCGGGCGACCTGGTGTTGTATGCCCGCTATCTCGACGACAAGAACCAGTTCATCACGCCGATTCCGGTGATCCAGCGCGGGACCGACAACTTCAGCGGCTATCCGGGCTTCGATCCGCTCACCTCGACTTATAACAGCAAGGCGATTCAACATGTCCGGCTCGACGGCTATCCGAACGGCGGCACCACCGCCGACCTGGCCGACGGCCGCGGCGCCCAGATGATTTTCCTCGGCGCCAACTTCGATCACGAGCTCGATAACGGCTGGTCGATCAGCGACAAGTTCCTGTTCAACGCCGGCGACGTCGATACCAACGCGCTGTTCTCCGGGACCAATCCGGCGACGCTGTTCGATGAGTTGTACACAATCTCCACGGACCTCGGTGGTTTCCAGCTGCCGGCCGGCTCGGCGACCGCAACGTTTGTCGGCGGCGGCGCGGTGCCCGCCACGCAGGATGTCATCCATCAAGGGTGGTGGTTCATCCATAAAGAGCTCACCAACTACAACAACGATTTTCGCTTGAGCAAGGAGCTGTTCGCCGACAACACGCTGACGGTGGGTTTGTATCTCGCGTATTACGAGATGGACGACGAGTGGGCGCTCGGCAGCCAAATGCTGATGACCAACTCGCCGAATGCGCGGCCAATCACCGTAAGTTATGTGTCCGGCGGGCAGACGCGCCTGCTGACGGACGATCAAGGCTTCCTGAATAACGGTGGCTTCAACATCACGCAGCGTGGCCACGCATTCAACCATGCGATTTACGTGTCCGATTCGTGGCGCATCGATCGGTGGTTGCTGGATGCATCGGTGCGGTACGAAAATCAGGATGCCACCAACCGTGTGTGCAATCTCACGAATGTGAATCTCGATAACAATCCGCTGACGATCTATAACAACGCCGTGCCGGTGTGTAACGGCACCTTCGCTGTTACGGACTACGACGAGCACTTCACTTCGTGGACGGTGGGGGCGAACTACAGCTTCACCGATTCCATGTCTTCCTATGTGCGCGTGAATCGCGGCGGACACTTCGCCGACTTCGACAATGGTATTCGCGGCAATACGACGGGGAACACGCTGCCGATTCAGGTCATGCGCAACTACGAGGTCGGGTTCAAGTTCGAGAACGATCTCGTCTACGCCGACCTGAGCGCGTACTTCCGCGACTTCACCGGCCTGCAATATGAGCAGACCAATGTGAATGGGTCGCCGACCGGCAATAAGTTGCTGTACGGGTCGGAGTCGAAGGGCATCAATTTCATCGGCGCGATTACCCCGATAGAGAACTTCCGCTTCCAGGTCGTTGCGAACTATCTCGATGGCGAGTACACGGATTACGACCGCTGCGTCCCGTTCACCAACGTCGTCACTGGCAACGGGTGTGCACCCATCGAAGGCAAGCAGCTACAGCGTCAACCCAAGCTGCGGTACGTGCTGACGCCTAGCTACACGCTGCCGCTGGGTTTTGGTGACGTCACCACGTATGTGACATACACGCACGTCGGCGATCACACGCAGGATCAGTCTGGGCTGCAGCAGCTCGGTTCGTACTACACGTGGGACTTCGGTGTTACTGCGAGCGTCGGGGAGAATTGGCAGTTCGCGGTGCGCGGTACGAATGTGACCGACGAGCTCGGTCTCACCGAAAGTAACTCGCGAATCTTCGGCGTGGCCGCCGGTGCCGGCGGTGTGCTGCTGGCTCGCCCGATTGAAGGCAGCGAGATCAATGTGCAGGCGAAGTATCTGTGGTAGCCGCGCGGATCAGTTAGCACGACCGACGTGCGAGTCTTCGGGCACTGTCATCGGAGGCTCGCTCGATCAAGACTGTTGAAGGATTGCGCTTCGAAGGTCAAGTCGCCGCGTGTTGCGCGCATTTAGCGCTGTCGAGAGATTGCGCTGGCTGTCGCGCGATTGCTGAGAACGATGTTTACGTCGCTCGCGGCGTTCCCCACGCCTGCGATTTCGAATAGGTTCGCACGACCTCTTCGTCGCAGGCGATGTCTCGATGCGCGCTCCGTTGCTGGCCCTGGTCGCGATCTTGAATTGCGTGAGCGCGCGTGCGGACGATGCAATCTCGTTTCATGGCTCGGTCGCGACGTTGATCACGGACACGCCACTCGGTTTTGCCATGATCGAGGCGCGTGCGCGCATCACATCTCACATCACGGGCTCCGCCGCCTTCGCGCATCTCGACCCGTCGGGTCCGCACGAGGAGCAGCAGCTGCGCTTGAGTCTGAGCGCGGCGTTCGCTGGAGAGGGTTATTCGTTCGACGATCGATTCCTCTGGGCGCGCTCGGATACAGAGGTCGAGTACTGGCGCAATCGCTGGCGCTTGTTCCTGCCGATCGGCAATCGCTTCGGCAACGCTCGCTGGCTGTTGTTCGACGAGCTCTACTACAGCGACCCGCGCGGGTTCTTTCGGAATATCGCCGCGGCGGGTGTGAGTTTCAACCCAATGCCGCGACTGACGAGCGACATCGTGTACACGTACATCGACAATCGACACAGCGAAGTGGATCACGGCCTGCTCGTCATGCTCTCCATGCGATTCAACTGAGGCTCACGACGGCAGCGAAATCCCCGTGATCTCTTCACAGCGCGCGATGAAGCGATCTTGAGTGTCGACCTTCTCCGCCTCCGGGTTCGGCCCTCGGCGACGCATGTGAAAGAAATATTTGCCCGAAACAGTCGCAGCCGCATCGTCGCTGGCTGCGAGCCACGCCTGCGTGCGATGTGCTTTATCCATGTCGTCGGGCGCGCTCGCCCCACCCATGCGAGTCGGGACCCAGCCGGGTTCGAGGGCATTCGACAACACGTTCGACCAACGACGCGCAACAGCGAACGCCAATATCACATCGTACAGTTTGGATTCCGCGTAGGCTTCGGCGCCGCTCCATCGGCGCTTCTGCCAGAGCAGATCATCGAATCGCGCACTGGCACCGTGATGCATGCCCGAGCTGAGATAGACCAATCGCTTTGGCCGCGTGATCAATGCAGTCAGCACGTAAGGTGCGATGACATTGGTCGCGAACACATGCGGCAATCCGTCCGCCGTCTCAGTGCGCGGCTCGCGATACCCCACAGCGACGTTGTGAATGACGGCGTCGAACTGGCCGAGTGCATTCGCTTGCTCGGCGACCTCTCGGGCGGCGGCAATCGTGGACACATCACCGACAATGACTGACTCCGCCGCTGGCAGTGCCCGGCGCGCATCCTCTGCGCGATTTGGGTTGCGAGCGTGGAGCACCACCTGATGGTGCTGCTCCACGAGGAGTTGACCCGCCATCAACCCGAGTCCTTCCGTCGAGCCGGTGATGAAAATTCGCGACATGATTCGCTCCTGGGCGCTAGCCAGGAAGCTAACGCGCGTTCGCCCGCGGATGCAACAGATCCGAAAAACCGACACGGTCGATCACGGCGAACGCAGTCTCAGACCGCGCCGCCGTTCGCACGCAGCACCTGTCCGTTGATCCACGAGCCGTCTGGGCCTGCGAGAAACGCGACGACACCGGCGATGTCTTCGGGCTGGCCGAGACGTTCCAGCGGCGCGACTTTGGTCAATCGGTCGACGATTTCTGGCGACTTGCCGCGCATGAACAGATCGGTTGCAGTGGGCCCGGGCGCGACCGCGTTGACGGTGATGTTTCTTCCACGCAGCTCGTTGGCGAGAACGTGGGTCATCGCCTCGACACCGCCTTTGGTCGCGGCGTACACCCCGTAGCCGGGCTGATACAAGCCGACGACGCTCGACGAGAAGCTGACGACTCGACCGCCGCTGCGCAGACGTCGGGCTGCTTCGCGCAGGCCGTTGAATACGCCTTTGAGATTGGTCGCAATGGTGCGGTCGAAGGTGGCGTCGTCGACTTCGGCGAACTTGCCGAGCGGCATGATGCCGGCGTTGTTCACGAGCACGTCGACGCCGCCGAATTCGGCTTCAGCCCGATCGAACAGCGCTTTGACCGCAGCGGGATCGGCGACATCCGCGCGTACGGCGATGGCCCGGCCGCCAGCACCAAGGATCTTTGCCGTCAACGCTTCGGCTTCGGCCACATTGCCGGCGTAGTTGATGACGACGTTGAAGCCGTCTTTGGCGAGTCGCTCGGCGATCGCGGCGCCGATACCTCGTGAGCTGCCGGTGACGATGGCGGTCCGAGAAGATGAGGTTGTCATGTTGTCTCCTGGCATTCGATCGCTCGATGCGAGCGTCTGTGGGAGACACAATGAATCAGCGGTGGGGTGCGGGCGAGTTGCGAGGCGTGAATCGGCGTGAATCGATACAGGCGCCCGTGATCGACCGACAGCGGCGATTCGCGGCCGGAACGGATGGGGGGTCCGCTCCGGCCGGAATGTCCTACGAAGTTATTTCACAGGCAGCGCAGTGCCGTCGACATCGGCGTAACCGATGTTACGCAGCGCTCGCATGCCGAGTCGTTGCTTCAACTGGGCGAGGTACAGGCTGCCCGGCGTGACGTGCGATCCCAAGGAATCGTAGATGCCGTTGGGCAGAATCGTGCCGTCGCCACCCGGCGCGTCGTCCGATTGAACCGTGCCGACGCAGCCGATACACCAGTTGTGCGAGCCGGGCGGCTCTTGCACCAGGAAGTAAGTGCTGGTCACGTTCCACGCGACCGAGAAGCCGGCGTCCCAACCGTGGCCGCTGCCGAAGAAGCCACGATTCGAATAGGCGATGCCGGTTTTATCTCCCGTGTACGAACTTGGGAAATCGCACAAGTCACACAGCAAGCCCGTCGCCCAGCGTTGATGTGGAGCGTAGCCGCGGTCGTCCGCGAACGCCTTGAGTATCACTATGGGGCCAGTGACTCTCGCATGTGTGACGAATGGCCAAGTGTTGCCTGGTCCGGTAACGGAGCAATTGTTTGCGAGCAATTGCGTTCCGCTAAGTGCAAAGTCGGCGGGCGCGCCGCTCGCGGGCTGACGATAGGTATGCACGACGCGGATCGAATCCAACGTCACTTGTTTAGTCGTGTTCGACAGCTGAAACGTGTTCTGGGTGTCCTGGATCGTCAGATCGCGAGCCCAGCCGTTCAAGACGTTATTCATTTGCACGCCTTGAAAATACGGCGTCGTGACTTGAGCGGGCGCGACGACGGAGAAGTGCTCGACGCCGACTTGTGAGATGCGGCCGTCGAAAGTGTAGGTCGCGATCGTGGCGCCGGGTGGATTGAGATACTGCGAGTCGATGGAATCGGTCAACGGCGCATCGAGAAAGATTCGATCGCCCCAGACCGCCGCGATTCGCCGATCGGTGAGGATCTCGCTGCCCGGTGCGATCCAGGTTTGCGGCTGGCCGTTGCGTACCAGCTTATCCATGCCCATGAACGCGACCCACGCCTCGGTCACCGGGCGACTCACCAAAACGTTGTCGCCGATCCGGAATCCCGATGCATCGCTGACTTTGAAACTGCGCGCACCAGACGGGATGTAACTGTCGACGAGGGCGACCGGCGTGCCGCGAGTGTAAGTCCCCGATCCGCCCACATTCAGCAGCGTGAACGGGTTGCCCGTCATGTTGATCGCCGTGCCGTCCGTGTCTGCGCCGCTGCCTCGTAAAACAACACCGCTGGCATTGAGGATCAACGTGGCTGACACGTTGAAATAACCAGGGGCGAGCACAACGGCTCCGCGAAAGCCTTTTCTGTCGAGGGGTAAAGCCGCGACGGAATCGAGGGCCGACTGGATTGCCGCCGTGTCGTCACCGCCGCTCGGCGAGACCGTGATGCGGACGGGAATTCTGGGCAGCGACACGCCGCCGCCGCGGTAGCCCGCGGACGAGTAGTCGATGACGCGGTTGCCGGCCGGGTCGGAAGCGTAACGTAGCTTGCCGTGATGGTCGTAATACACCCAGGCTGAATTGGTCTGGCCAAAGCTCGCACGTGGCAGAGCAATTAATGCGACTACTGTGGTCATCGCAACCAGCCGCATAAATCCAAAAGATCTGCTTTGGCCGCGGAATGGTGAAGTCAGGGACATGATTTTCCTCCTTGGTTTCGACACAAGTACCCCACCAATTGGCCAGTCCAGATTGCATGCACCCGCTACTCAAAGCAAGAAGTGCCAAACAATCGATCTGACAAAAATTGACTATGGTCTAACAATAGATCTACTCTAGCTGTAAGTGGCCTGACCAATAGCCACCGTCGGACGACGCAGAGCGCCCGGCGATGAAAGAAAACGGACGGCGCTGGCCGCGCCGATCCACGTGCAAACGTGCAAGGGGGGTAAGGTCAATGTTTCATCGCAATCGCATGCGGGGGCTGGCCCCTGCGGTTTATCTCGGTACCGTTCTGAGCGTCGGAGCGGTCGATGTCAGCGCGCAGGAAGTGAGTCCGCCACCCGAATCCGAGGAGGGCGGTGGCAAGCTCGAAGAAGTCGTTGTCACTGGTTATCGCGCGGCCCTGCAGAGTGCGCTGGCGATGAAGCGCGACGCCGGCATGATGATGGATGCCATCAACGCCGAAGATATCGCCGACTTTCCCGACGCCAACCTGGCGGAATCTCTGCAACGCTTGCCCGGCATCGCCGTCGATAGAGACAACGGCGAAGGGCGCACGATCACCGTGCGCGGTTTAGGCAGCGATTTCACTCGCGTGCATCTCAACGGCATGGAAACACTCGCGACGGGCGCTGCCAGCGACTCGGGCGGTGCGCCGAATCGCAGTCGCGGGTTCGACTTCAATACGTTCGCGTCGGACTTGTTCAGCTCGTTGCAGGTGAGAAAGACCGCGTCCGCCAACACTGATGAAGGTTCTCTCGGTGCGACTGTCGATCTGATCACTGCGCGGCCGTTCGATTACGAGTCCAGTCGTTTTGCCGTCTCTGCTCAGGACGCGTATTACGAGAACGGTGGAACTCACAACCCGCGCCTCGCGGGCTTGATGTCACAGAAGTGGTTCGACGACAGGCTCGGCGCGGCTGTTTCGTTTGCATACAGCGATCGCGAAGACGAGATCGATCGCTATCGTCGCCAGCCGGGTCGCGGCGATTACCTTTACAGCTCGCTGTTCAACGGCAATGAAACTCCAGCTCGCGCTGGCTTCGCCGCGCCCGTAGGGGCGAGCTTGGGGCCGGGCGTTACCAATCCCGCTGCAATTGCCGCGATGACGGGCTCGGATCCCGCCGCCTACGCGGCGTTGTTTCCAGGCGCGCCCTACAACACGCCCGGTCGGTTCGATAATTCGTTTGTACTCGTGCCGGCGCTGCAGAATCTGGAGCAGCAGACACTCGAACAAGAGCGCTTGGGTATCACCACATCGGTGCAGTGGCGTCCGACGACCAAAACGCTGGTGAGCCTCGATGGTTTGTTTTCCAAGTTCGAACAGAGCAGCGAGATCACCCAGATCGTCGACATCGGCTTGAATCGCAACGGCACCATCGTTGGTTACGACACGGCGTCGGCGACCACCTCGATTGCTGCCCGACGTGCGCTATATCCGTTCTGTACGCCGCGCGCTGATAGTCAATTCATCGCTGGTGTGGATTGCGGTGGCACGGAGGCGAGGGCAGGTGGCGTGTTGCCCGGCTTTGGCACGACCAGCTTCAGCACCAATCCAAACAATCTCGACCCGTACGACTATTACAACAATCCAGCTTCGCCGGGATACGGCGGAGCTGCGGCTGTCGCGGCATCGAACGGTTTGTTCTTTCGAGATGCGCTGATCGGACGGCCGTCGACTGAAGTCGTTAGTGCTCACGTCAATGAAAGAGGCACAGCCGACTATCTGGCGTTGCGTAACTTAGATTTGCGTTCGGCCGCCGACACTTCGTATTCCACGACGAAGTTCCAACAGGCGACGCTCAATGTGCAGCAGGAGATCACCGATACACTGAGTCTTGATGTGCTCTACGGACAGTCCAAATCGTACAACGACAACACTGCGTTCCTGGTGGAATTCAATCGCGCCGACTCGCAAGGCATCTACGTTTATGACGAGAGCGCACGCGGCTCGATGCCGATGATCTCGTATGGATTCGATGTGGCGGATCCAAACAGCTGGCAGATCGTCAAGGGCTTCTCGGTATTGCGACACTTCGAACGCGAGACCGATAACGAATACGCGGGCGGCCACTTGAACTTTGTCTGGCAGCCGCTCGATGAGATCGGTGTCGAGTTCGGTTGGACGCGTCGCGACTATGAGTTCACGACTAACGAAGCGCGTCGCGCGGGCGGCAATGCCGAGACGCTCAATCCAACGCTACAAGAGCTCGGTGTCTCTGCCGCGGATCTCGGTCGCGTGTATGACTTCGGCACTGGCCTCGATGTTCCGGGTGGCACACCACGTCAATTCTTCGCGCCGAACATCGACGCGTTCCGCCGTGTGATCGGCTTCGACTGTAATTGCGTGAACAAGTGGGGCGACTGGCGCATCTCGTACTTCAATACACCCGGCAACCAGTTCGGCGTCGATGAGACCGACAACAGTTACTTCGTGCAGCTCAACTGGAACGTGGATGTTTTCAACCGTCAGTTCTTCGGCAACCTCGGCGTGCGTTATGCCGAGACCAAAGTCGAATCCGCTGGTCTGACGACCAACGTCGCTGCCACGGGCCCACGTCCGTTGATGGGCGAGAACGAGTACAGCGACACGCTGCCAGCGCTGAACGTCGCCTATCGGATCACGCCGGAGATCTATATCCGTGCCGCTGCGGCGAAAGTGATGGCACGACCGTTGTTGAGCAACCTGGCGCCGAGCATCACGGATGTCACGACGCCGTCGCTGCCCGGCACGGTCGGTTCGCTCACCATCGGCAATCCGAAGGTGAGCCCGTTTCGCGCGACCAACTACGATCTCAGCGTCGAGTGGTACTTCGCGCCCGGCGGCTTGCTGTCGGCGGCGTACTTCATCAAGGATGTTTCCAACTATCCACAGACGGTATCGAGCGCGGGTTTCGTTCAAGACTTGCTATCACCGGACGCGTTCGCTGCATTCCTGGAGACGCAGACCCCGGAGCAACGTTTGTGGCTGACCAGTGGCAACGCCGGTGGACCGGGCATCTACAGCATCCGTCAGTTCCAGAATGCGCCCGGCGGAAAGATCAAAGGCTACGAGCTGAGCTATCAGCAGGATCTCACGTTCCTGCCATGGTACTTCGAGAATCTCGGCATCCAGGCCAACTTCACCAAATTGTCCTCGCAGCTGAGTTATATCCTTGACCCGGGCGAACCCGGCTCGCGACCGCAGGTCACTCGCACCGGCCCGTTCCTCGGCGCGTCACCCAAGTCGGCGAACTTCACTGTGTACTACGATCAGGAGCAGTGGAGCGCTCGCGTATCGCTGGCTTATCGAAAAGGCTATGTGACGACATATCCCATCGCCGCCGGCTCATGCGCCCCTGGTGTTTGCAACACGCCACTGATGAACGACTTCATCGGTAGTCAGTCCACCAAGAACGTCGACGCCTCCGTCACCTACAACGTGACCGAGCACTTCACGCTGTCGTTGGAAGGTCTGAACCTCACCAACCAACCGGAAGAGCGTTGGGTCTATCAGGACGATCCACTGGTCGCGCAGTACTCGGCGCCGGGCAGGCAGTATTTTGCGGGGTTCAAATATCAGTACTAGAGGAGGGCGAGCACGTCGCCCAGCGAGCGGGCCGCCGGCGCATAGACTGATAGTCCCCAGCCGGCGGCCATCACCAACGCAGCGGTGATGGCGAAAGGAACGATCGTGCGACGGACTGCGGATTGCAGCCAGTGGCGCGAATCCAGGCGGCGTAGGCGTCGATACAAGGTGGCAGCCAACACGCCGTCGAGCAGCAGTTCGGCAAATAGCACCGGCGCGGAATAGACGATGGAGAACGATGCGACGAGCACGGTCACCACCACTGCAACGACCGCGAACAGAATGCCGATTGGGATGGCGGCCTCGTCCGCGTCGGCGAGGCCTCCGACCTTTCCGATGCCGGGCAACTCTGGAAGCTCGACCAAGGGTTCCGAGGTGGAATTCTCCCAGCGGCCACTGGCACCGCCGCCGCTGAACTCTCCGCCTTCCTTGTAGTGCAGGTCGCGGCCGTGGCGTGCGGGAGCGGATTCCGCGATGTCGACCAGAACGTCGTCGAAACCATAATCGTCGAAATCGGTCCGCAACCAAAGCCACAACAGCAGCAGGAACACCCCATAGGCGATGGCAACCGACAATCTATAGCGCCAGCTGAGCGTTTCGAAGCCGAAGTGCAACAAAACATACGAAGCCAGAAAGCCGGCACCGCCCGTGAGCGACACCAGCAACATCATTTGCAGCCGCGGATAGCTGCGGCGTTCGAGCTCGCGACGAATGCGATCGACGATTTGGCGTCGAGACGTGTACGTGATCGCGCTCGTGCTTTTTCTCATGCCTGGAGTCTCGGGGTCTGAAACAGCTTGCACGTGAGTGAGCGCAGCCAACGGTTGCGCGGATCGTGATGAAACTTGCGATGCCAGAACTGTTTCAAGTCGATGCGCGGCGACTCGAACGGCAGGCCGACCACGCGCACCTGGCTCGATGCCTTGGAGAAGTAACGAGCCAGCGGCTCGGGCACAGTCACGATGAGATCGGATTGAGCGACGATCATCGGGGCGCTGGAGAAGTGAGGTGTCGTCAGCACGACGCGGCGTTGAATACGATTACGCGCGAGATAGCGTTCGATCACTTCTTCGGTGCGGCTCTCGGCCCGAACCACAGCGTGTTCGAGTTGCAAAAACTGCTTCAACGACAGCTTCCGCGCGGACACCGGATGATCCGCTCGCAGCAGGCTGACGAAGCCGTCGGTGAACAGCACCTGCTGAAAAAAGTTGTTCTTTTTCAGGTCGGGAAAGTAGCCCATCGCGAGGTCCACGGTACCCGATTCCAGGCCGTTCACAACCTCGCTCGCCGGCAAACTCACGGCGTTCACCGACGCCTGCGGGGCGAGTTGCCGTAAATGTTTCAGCAAAGTCGGCAGGAACACGATCTCGCCCACATCCGACAACGCGAGCGTGATCGGCCGCTCCGACGTCGCAGGATCGAACGCGGGAGCCGCGACGATGTCGGTGCCGATGCGACCGAGCACCGAACGTGCCGACTCGACAATTGCGCTTCCACGCGGCGTCGGTTGCATCACATTGCCGGTTCGCACGAACAAAGGATCGTCGAAGAACGCGCGCAGTTTGCCCAGGGCGGCGCTGACCGCAGGTTGACTGCGTTGGAGGTGGAGTGCCGCGCCGCTGACGCTGCGTCGATCGTCCAGTGCGACCAGGACATAAAGCAGGTTCAGGTCGAGTTCGCTCATGGCTGTATCCGTTTAACGAATACAGACAATACACCATATGCGATTGCCGACTACCCGGCGAGGCGCCGAGGATAGTGCCGCATGCAGCGCTTCATCCTCAGGCTTTCCTGTCCGGACCGCATGGGCATCGTGGCGGCTGTCGGCAGCTTTTTGCTCGATCATCATTGCAACATCGTCGAGAGCGCGCAGTTCGGCGATAGCTCGCAGCGCTTCTTCATGCGCGTGAGCTTCGACTGCGCCCGGCCCTTCAGCGTCGGCGCCATGCAGGAAGCATTCAAACCGACCGGCGAGAAGTTCGGCATGCAATGGGCGATCTACGACCTGGCCGTGAAGCAGCGCGTCGTGCTGATGGTGTCCAAGTTCGGCCACTGCCTCAACGACCTGTTGTATCGCTATCGCCTCGGCGCACTGCCCATTGAAATCCCCGCAATAGTCTCCAATCATCGAGACTTCTATCGGCTCGCGGCGGCCAATGACATTCCGTTTCATTACCTGCCGGTGACCGCCGATAACAAGCAGCGACAGGAGCAGCAGCTGCTTGAGATCTGCAACGACGCCCAGTGTGACTTGATCGTGCTCGCACGCTATATGCAGATTCTTTCTCCTCACCTGTGTGAGCAGCTGGCAGGAAGGGCGATCAACATTCATCACTCGTTCCTGCCGAGCTTTCAAGGCGCACGGCCGTACCAGCAAGCGCACGACCGCGGCGTTAAGCTCATCGGTGCGACGGCGCACTATGTGACGGAGGATCTCGACGAAGGCCCGATCATCGAACAAGACGTCGCCCGCGTGGATCACGCCATGAGCGTCGATGACTGTGCCGCCGTCGGCCGCGACGTCGAATGTGCCGTGCTGGCTCGTGCCGTGAAGTGGCACGTCGAGCATCGGATTCTGCTGAACGGCAACCGCACTGTCGTGTTTCGTTGAGGCGATCTCCCCCATGACGCAACGACCCGTGGAACAAACGACAGCCTCCGAGCCCGCTCCCGGAGCGATTGCGCAGCTCGCGCGTGAATGTTCCATCGAGCTCAACGTACAGGACGTTCGAGATCTCACGGCGAGCCGCTTGCTACTGCCGCCTGGCAAGAAAATGTACGTCAGCCATCTGCCTAAACAGACGTGGCAGCAGACCTTGGATGCCTGTCGTGCGGTGAGCGAGGCAGGGTTCGATCCGATCCCCCACATCCCGGTGCGATTGCTCGATAGCGAGCGCACGCTCGATGATTTCCTGGCGAACGCCACTGTTCGCGAGGTGCTGTTGATTGCCGGCGACTATCCGCATCCGCAAGGCCCGTACGCTACGGTTGCCGATGTATTGCGCGCGGGCAAGATCGGTGAGCACGGTTTGGGGCGCATCTCGCTGGCCGGACATCCCGAAGGACATCCGAAGGTTTCGTTAGCGGAGATTCGTAGCGCCGAGCGTGAGAAGGCGCAGCTGGCGCTGGACAGTGGATTGGAAACGACGCTGCTCACGCAGTTCTTCTTCGAGGCGGAACCGTTTCTCGACTGGTCTCGGCAACTGCGCCTGGACGTTCCGGGAGTGCGCCTCGTCGGAGGTCTCTCGGGCCCTGCGAGTATCGCCACGTTGTTTCGATACGCCGTGCGCTGTGGCGTCGGCACCTCGATCCGTGCCCTGGGTGCTCGACCGACATCGCTCGTGAAGCTCATCGGCGAGCATGGGCCCGACCATGTGATGCGTGATCTGGCGGTTGCGCGTGGAACGCATCCCGGCTTGTTCGACGGCATCCACTTCTTTTGCTTCGGCGGTTTCCTGCGCACCTGCGAATGGTTGCAGCGGGTAGCCGAGGGTCGCTAACTCCGAGCTATCAGCAAACCTTATCGCTCGACGGCCCATCGGCATTGGCGGCGGCTCAGCCTCCGTCCCGATAATCCGCGCACCGATCAACGAGATCGACGGGCGAGGCACTTGGGCAACACGGCGCTGACTCTGGGACCGTATGCAGGAGCGGCCGAGCAGCGCGCCGACGGTTGCTGGTTGTTACGTTCCCTCGATCCGTTGCGCGAATACCCGGTGCGATACACGGAGTATCTGGCCCGGTGGGCGAGCGAACGCCCGAGTTCCCTTCTGTTAGCTCAGCGAAACGCGGCGGGCGAGTGGCGCAAGCTCACCTACGCGGCGGCTTACGAGCAGATTCAGCGAATCGCGAGCGCATTGTTACAGCGGGGGCTGAGCGCTGATCGGCCGCTGATGATTCTTTCCGGCAACAGCATCGAGCATGCGTTGCTCACTTGGGCGGCGATGCACATCGGCGTGCCGGCCGCACCGGTTTCTCCAGCGTATTCGCTCGTCGACCCTGAAGTTACACGCGTCAAGCATGCGGTCACGTTGCTGACGCCGGGGCTCGTGTATGCGGAAGACGCGACGGCGTTCGATAGCGCCGTTACTCGGGCCGTGCCTCCGGAAACGGAAGTCGTCGCGCTCAAGGGACGTTTCTCATCGCGCGCTCATACGCCATTCGAGAATCTCATCTGTGAGGCAAGCGCCGAGGTCGAGCGTACTCATCGTGCGGTGAGCGCCGACACCGTCGCGAAATTTCTGTTTACGTCGGGATCGACCCGAATGCCCAAAGCGGTGGTCAACACGCATCGCATGCTGACCAGCAATCAGCAGATGCACACGCAGTGCTACCCGTTCCTGGGCGACGAGCCACCGGTGTTGATGGACTGGCTGCCTTGGCATCACACCGCCGGTGGCAACGCGAACATGGGCGTCGTGCTCTCGAACGGCGGAACGATGTACATCGACGCGGGCAAGCCCACCGAGGCTGGGATGTCACAAACGGTTGCGAACCTGCGTGAAGTTGCGACGACTGTGTACTACACGGTGCCGCGCGGGTTGGAGATGTTGGTCGACGAGCTGCGTCGGGACGCGTCGCTCCGAGAGCGTTTCTTCAGTCGCCTGCGACTGATATTTCCTGCCGGCGCCGCGCTGCCGAGGCCGGTGCAAGACGGCGTCGAAGAGATGTCATTGCAAGTGACCGGCCGCAAGGTACCGATGACCATGGGCCTGGGCATGACCGAAACCGCGCCGTTCGCAATCTCGGCGCATCTGCCCGAGTGGCAAGCGGGTGTCATCGGCCTGCCGGCACCCGGTGTCGAGGTGAAGCTCGTACCTATCGGCGACAAGCTCGAAGTCCGTTATCGCGGGCCGAGTATCACGCCTGGGTACTGGCGCCAACCGGATCTCACCAGCGAAGCGTTCGACATCGAAGGTTATTTCTGTAGCGGCGACGCGGCGATGTTCCTGCAGCCGGATGCCCCCGAGAAGGGGTTGCGCTTCAACGGACGCATCGCCGAAGACTTCAAACTTTCCAGCGGCACGTGGGTGAACGTCGGCGCGCTTCGCTCGGCTGCATTGGTAGCTGGTGCGCCCTACGTGCAGGATGTTGTATTGACCGGGCACGACCGCGACGAGCTGGGCATGCTGGTGTTTCTCGGTGCTGGCGCGCGTCGACTCTGCCCGCATCTGGATACTGATGCGACATACGACCGGGTCGCGACCGACGCTGAAACACAAGCGTGGTTGCGAAGCTTGCTCGAACAGTTGGCGACCCGGGCCGGTGGTAGCTCACAACGCATCGTTCGTGCCTTGATCCTGGAACAACCGCCGTCGATCGCGGCTGGTGAAGTCACTGACAAAGGCTCCATCAATCAGCGGGCGGTGCTGCAGTCACGTCGGACTGCAGTCGAAACGTTGTATTCGTCGGCCCGTGACCCACGCGTGGTGGTCTTGTCATGACGACCACCAACGTCGTCCTGGTTCCCGGCTTGCTCTGCGACGACTATGTTTGGTCGGATCAGCGTCGAGCGCTCGCGAACTATGCGGACGTTTGGATTCCCGATCACGGCTCGCTGGATTCGTTGACGGAAATGGCGCTGGCGATACTGCGAGAGGCGCCTGCCGAGCAATTTTATTTGGCCGGGCACTCGATGGGCGGACGAGTCGCGCTCGAAGTCATGCGCCTCGCACCTCATCGCGTGCAGCGACTCGCATTGCTCGACACAGGGTTTCTGCCTCGTGCCAACGGCGCACAGGGAGAGGCAGAAAAGGCATCGCGTCTCGCGCTGCTGAGCACCGCTCGTGAGTTCGGCATGGGCTCGATGGGACGCGAATGGACCCGAGGCATGGTTCATCCCTCTCGCATCGGCACGCCGGTCTTCGAGGCGATCGTCGCCATGATCGAGCGCAAGACGCCGGAGATTTTCGCGGCCCAGATTCGAGCGCTGTTGTCGCGCCCCGATGCGAGCCCGCAGTTGCTCGCCATCGACTGTCCGACGCTGGTGTTGTGTGGGCGTCAGGACAGCTGGAGTCCTTTATCGCAACACTTGCAGATCGCCGCGATCGTTCGTGGCGCGCGTCTGCGCATCATCGAGGATTGCGGTCACATGAGCACTTTGGAACAACCGGAGGCCGTGACGGCGGCCCTGACTGAATGGGTGAACGGCAAGGCAGGACAGCGGCCACTCGCGGCGGTGGAGCGTCACATCGCCGAGGCAGCGTGTCGCGACGTTGTGAGACGCGCGGCGCTGAAACTCGATGCAAACGATCTCGATGGGTTCGCTTCGTTCTTCATGCGCGACGCGGTGGTCGTGCGCCCTGGAAAGGAGCCGCTGCGCGGCGTGGACGCGTTGGTCGAGTCCTATCGCTCTCGACCGCCCGGACATATGACACGTCATCTCGTCGCCGGCAGCGTTGTCGATCTACGCTCGCCCGACGAGGCTCACGCCGTCAGCAATGTGCTGTTGTGGACGGCGACGTCGGAGAGCACGCCCGGTCCGTTTGGTAGAAGGGCTCAGTCTCGGCAAGTCGTGGGTGAATTCGAAGATACGTTGCGACTATGCTCCGACGGCCTGTGGCGGATCGCGCATCGACAGGCGCGTTTCCTTCTGCATGTCGACACGGACGGTTGATGCGATGACCTCCCTCGATCCCAGCGTCCGCTTGCGCAACGAGCCGATGACCTCGTTTCAAATGGTCGCGGTCGTGATTTGTATCGCGCTGAACGCGCTCGACGGGTTCGACATTCTCGCGATCACGTTCGCCGGTCCGGGGATCACGAAGGAGTGGGGGCTGGGGCCCGGCGGACTCGGCATTGTGATTTCCACCGGATTGGTCGGCATGACCATCGGCTCGTTAACACTCGCCCCAATGGCCGACACGTTGGGGCGTCGCCCGATCATTCTGCTGTGCCTGGTCTTGATGACGGTCGGCATGCTGTTGTCTGCGACGGCGGATAGCATCACGATGCTCGTAGCGTGGCGAGTCTTGACGGGGCTCGGCATCGGCGGGATGTTGGCCTCGATCAATGCAATGGTCGCGGAATACGCCAACGATGAGCGACGTGACTTTTGTGTCGGCCTCATGGCCATCGGCTATCCCATCGGCGGCATGTTCGGCGGCATGGCCGCAGCCTGGCTACTCGCGCATTTCGATTGGCGCGCGGTGTTTATTTTCGGTGGCGTGGCTTCGGCGGTGATTCTGCTGGTGGTGTGGTGGCGCTTGCCGGAGTCCGTCGAGTTTCTGGTGATGAAACGACCGCCGGACGCCTTGAATCGCATCAACGCGATTCTTGCACGCATGCAGCGGCCGCAAATTTCGGAGCTGCCGGTGCGTATTCGGCAGGAGCAAGCGAGCCTTTGGCAGGCATTCGATCGCACGTTGATTGCGAGGACTGCGCTGATCTGCGGCGCGTACTTTTTGTACATGCTCACGTGCTACTACGCACTGGGCTGGATTCCCTCGATTGTCGCTGCGCTCGGGTTCTCACCCAGTGTCGGTGCTGAAGTCTCGGTGTTCACCAATCTCGGCGGCATCATCGGCGGCGCGTTGCTTGGATATCTGGCGCGGCATGTTGGACTAAAGGCGCTTGCGAGCACGGCGATGATCGCAACGGCAATAGCGCTCGCTGTGTTCGGCCGCACCGAGCCGGATCTGTTTGCGCTCAAGACCGTCGCGTTCGTGCTCGGATTCTTTCTGTTTGCGTCCGCTGTTGGGCTGTACGCTACGTTCGTGCGTGTGTTTCCGACTCACGTACGTGCTACGGGCACCGGGCTTGCGGTCGGATTGGGTCGCTTCGGCGGCATGCTCGGACCGGCGCTGGGCGGATGGCTGATGGCGCTCGGGACCAGTCGTCCGAGTATTGCTTCGATCATGGCACTCGGCGCGGCGCTGGGGGCGTTCGCCATTTGGTTGTTACAAGGACCGATGCTGGCGGCGCCGTCGGCGGGAGCCATCCGGCGCCCGGTCTGACGCTATCAGCATTTCGTATCGCTTGCGGCACGAACGGCATTGGTTCGCGGCGCAAGTGCCGTTCCATACTTTGATCGACGAATGCGACCGGCGTCCCCGAGGCGCCGATACAACAACTATCCGTCAGGATCAGGGGGCCGCGGTGTTGTCAGTCAAACGTTGCCGATTCGTTGCTATAGCTTTGAGCGTGGCCGTGCCGTTGAGCGTATCGGCCGCCGAGTTGGAGGAGGTCATTGTCACCGCGACCAAGCGCGAGCAGTCGCTGCAGGACGTGAGCGTCGCCGTCACGGCCGTCACCGGCGACGATCTGCTCCGTGCCAACATCAAGAACATCGAAGACCTGCAGACGCGCGTGCCGGGCGTGACTTTCGGCAATGACTTCAGTTTCGCCAAGCTGTTCATCCGCGGTGTCGGCTTGAATAGCTCGTTCGCCGGCATCGATCCGTCGGTGGCATTGCACGTCGATGGGGCAGTGGTTGCGCAGGCTTCCGCACAGTTCGCATCGTTGTTCGATCTGGAACGCGTCGAAGCACTGCGCGGTCCGCAAGGCACGCTGTACGGGCGTAATGCTACGGGCGGTTCGATCAATTTGATCACCGCGAAGCCGACGCAGAACTTCACGGGCTACACCAATGTATCGGTGGGCGGTAGCGATCTGAGCTACGGCTTGGATTCGGCGATCAGCGGCCCTCTCACGGAATCCACGCTAGGTCGCGTCGCTGTTCATTATCAGCACCACGACGGCTACGGTATTCACACCGGCACCGGCAAAGAGGTCGACGACTTGAATGTGATGGCCACGCGCGGTCACTTGCAGTTCAAGTTCAGCGAAGACGTCGATCTGTTGTTGAGCGGCGAATACGCCAAGGAAGACGACCACAGTAAGTCGGTGCACTTCATCGCGCCGATGTTTCCGGTGCCGCCGCAGCCGAGCTTGCGAGCGCTGGGCTTGCCGAACGTGCTTCCCAACTCGCGCAATGTCGGCGGCGATTTCCGGCCTTCGTTCGAGAGCGAAACCTGGTCGGCGACCGCAACACTCACTGCGCGTGCGACCGAGTCGGTGTCGTTCAAGTCGCTGACCAACTATCGCGAGTTCGACGACCAGCTGGTGCAGGACTTCGACGTTTCGGACACCGTGAACGGCGGCTTCCCGCCGTCGCCGACCTCGACCAATCAAATGCAGGCCATCGGCGACGAGCAATTCTCCGAGGAACTGCAGTTCGTCTACGAGGGCGACAAGTTGCGCGGCATCGCTGCCGCTTATTACTTGACCGAGAGTATCGACAGCTTGGTGTTGTTGGGTCGTGATCCGGTGGGCCAGCCGGCGCGTGCACGGGTGGTCGTCCCCGCCACCCTCGATGTGGATGCGTGGGCGGTCTTCACCAACTTCACATACTCGATTAATGATCTGTTCGCGGTAAAGGCGGGTGCGCGTTACAGCGCCGAACAGCGCTCGGTCGAGAATGCTTTCGCGGTCGCGAGCCCGGTCGATCCCGCAGCTGTGCCCGATCCGGTTCGACGCGCGTCGCGTGACTATTCCGATTTCTCACCGGAGCTCGGTGTGGAGTTGCGCCCGAACAGCAACGTGATGCTGTACGCGACGTACTCGGAAGGCTTCAAGAGCGGCACGGCCAATCTCGGCGAGCGTGTACCGAATCTGGTGGATCCCGAGACCATCGAGAACTACGAAGCCGGCATCAAGAGCCGGTTGGCTCGCGACACGGTATTGCTGAATCTCGCGGCGTTCAAATACAAAGTCGAAGACGCGCAGTACGACCGCACTTATGCGATCACAGCGCCGCCGTTCTACGCTGCGCGTCTGGAGAACGCTGCGACCACGGATGGCAAGGGCATGGAACTGGAAACGAGCTGGCTGGCGACGGATCGATTCCGGCTGTCGTTCACTGGCACTTACTATCGCATCCGCTTCGATCGTTTCTTGTCGCAGAACCCGATCAATCCCGCGCTGTTCGGGCCGGGCGGTTCGAGCTTGCCACCGATAGATCTCGCCGGTAATCGTCCACGTAACACACCGGATTGGACCGCTGAGCTGTCGGCAACGTATGAGTGGCCGCTGACCAACGGTGGCTCGTTGGCGCTGTCGGGCTCGGCTGCGAGCCGCGACAAGCAGTACTACACCGAGTTCAACGACGAGATCACCGGACAGGATAGTTACACGCTGTACGACGCGAATCTGCTGTACACCGCAGCGGGTGACAAGCTCACACTTAATCTGTGGGGCAAGAACCTGACGGATGAAATGATCGTGTCGGGCGTGTATGTGACGTCCACGGCGCGAACCATCACCGGTACCTATCTGCCGCCGCGCACGTATGGCGTGACGGTCGGTTATAAGTTCTGAGGTCAATGCGTTCGATGCCTTCGGAAACCGTCAGCTACCAACGCACTCGCGCTGTCGGTTTCCTGTTCATCGACTATCCACCGGTGAATGTGCTCGGCGCATCGGTGCGTGCCGGGTTGATGCGCGCACTGAAGGTGGCGCTTGCAGAAGAGCAAGCACGAGCCATCGTCATTGCATGTGCCGGCAGGACCTTCTCTGCGGGCGCCGACATTGGCGAGTTCGGCGCGCCCATGGCCGAGCCATCACTGCAGTCGGTGTTCGCGGCAATCGAGGCATCTCACAAACCTGTGATTGCAGCCTTGCATGGAACGGCGCTCGGCGGCGGCCTTGAGTTGGCGCTGGCTTGTCACTATCGGGTGGCGGTCGCGGATGCAAAGCTCGGGTTGCCGGAGATCACCTTGGGCCTGATTCCTGGAGCAGGCGGCACACAGCGACTGCCACGCATCATCGGTGCGATCTCGGCACTCGACATGATAATTTCCGGCGCTCCCGTCGATGCGTCGACGGCCCGGCGTCTTGGCCTGGTCGACGCAATCGTCGATGGCGATCTCAACCGAGGCGCGCAGCAGTTTTGTGAACAACTGATAGAGCACGGCGCGCAGCCGCGGCCGACCAGTGGTCGCGCTGTTGACGCAACCGGTTTCGATTCCGCTGGTGTAGCGGCGGTGCTGAATAAACACTCACGGGCCTTGAAAGGGCGCGCGACACAGCAACTCATCGTTGATGCGGTCACCGCGGCGACGCAGCCGGGGTTTGATGCTGGGTTGTCCGTTGAACGTCGTCTCGCCGATCTCTCGATCACGACGACTGAAAGCAAGGCGCTACGTCATTTGTTCTTTGCCGAACGTCAGGTCGCGCGAGTGCCTGGTGTGCCGGCTGACGCATCGAAGGCCGCGATCAATCGAGTCGCCGTTATCGGTGCGGGAACGATGGGCAGTGGCATTGCGACGGTATGCGCCGACGCGGGTGTTGCAGTCACTCTGATCGACTCAGCGCCTGAAGGATTGCAACGCGGTCTGTCGTTGATCGCATCGAATTACGAATCGAGTGGGGCGCGGGGGCGGCTCACTGCCGAAGCGGCTGCAGAGCGACTGGCGGGCATCACGGACTCGCTTGATCTCAATGCAGCGGCGAACGCGGATGTCGTCATCGAAGCTGTGTTCGAAGATCTTGCGCTCAAGCAACGCATTCTCGGAGAGGTTGCGTCGTTGACGCCGGCATCGACGTTGCTCGCATCCAATACTTCCACGCTGTCGATTGCCGAGATCGCTAGCGTTTGCCGAGACCCACAACGCGTGGTCGGGCTGCATTTCTTCAGTCCCGCGCACGTCATGCGTTTGCTCGAAATCGTTCGCACGCCGGCGACCGATCCAGCCGCACTGGGCAAGGCGTTGGCGGTTGCGAAGCTATTGCGCAAGGTCGGCGTAGTCGCGGGCGATGCCTTTGGCTTCATCGGCAACAAGATGATGCTCGACGGCTACTGGCGCGAAGCTGAGTTGCTGATGCTCGAAGGTGCGTCGCCGGAGCAGGTCGATAGCGCGATGGAGTCGTTCGGTTTCGCGATGGGGCCGGCGCGTGTCAACGATCTCGGCGGAACGGATGTCGGCACCAAGACTCGCATCGAGTTGTTCAAACGCGAAGCGCGTGCGGATCCGTATTTCGTGATTGCCGATGCGCTGACGGCGATGGGGCGGTTGGGGCAGAAGACCGGTGCGGGGTTTTATCGTTACGAGTCGGGCGATCGCAAGGCATTGCCGGACGTTGCTGTCACGGAATTGATCGAGTATCTGGCCGCCAGGCGTGGCATCGACCGGCGAGCGATCGAAGCCAACGAGATCATCGAGCGCTGCATGCTCCAGTTGATCAACGTCGGCGCGCAGGTGCTCGAAGCGGGCGTGGCGGTGAGAGCGGCGGATATCGACGTCGTGTGGGTGCATGGATATGGCTTCCCGCGCCATCTTGGCGGGCCGATGTTTTATGCCGACACGCTCGGGCTGCGTCACGTCCTCCAGCGTATCGAGCACTATCGATCCCGGATCAAAGGCGATTGCTGGCAACCGGCTGCGCTCATCGAACGACTGGCACAGCAGGAGCGATCGTTTGCACAGTGGGACAGCGAGCGAGCCGGATCATGAACGAGTACGATCGACCCAGGCCCGGCCATCGTTGAGTCAGCCATGTCGGAACGAACCGCTTCCATCCTGCTGCATCCGAATGCGATCCAAGATCGGGCCGCCCCGACGCGGGTGTTACCGCCTCGCATCGAGCTGAATATGCGTCAGCTGCGGGCCTTGGTGGCTGTGGCCCAGGGCGGTTCGGTTCACAAAGCAGCATCGCTGCTGCATGTCACGCAGCCCGCAGTTACACGCGCGATTCACGAATTCGAGCAGACGCTGGGATTGGAGCTGTTCGCGCGAACCGCCAAGGGCATGGTCGCAACCGAGGTCGGCACGATCCTCGTCGAACGTACCCAGCGCGCCTTTGCTCAGCTCACGAATGCAGAGCATGAACTTTCGGAAATCGGACTGTTGCGTCGGTCTTCTGCGAGCATCAGTGCCAAGGTCACCCATCGCCATCTGCGCACACTCGTGGCGGTCGATGAGCATCAAACTGAAACAGCGGCTGCGGTCGAGTTGGATGTTTCTCAACCTTCGGTCACGCAAACGCTGCGAGAATTGGAACGCATCGTCGAGGGTGATCTATTTCTCCGCACAGCTCGTGGGATGTTGGTCACGCGCGCCGGCGAGGTCATGGTTCGAAGAACCAAGCTGCTGTTTCATGAGCTGCAGCAGGCGCGTGACGATATCGCCGCTCATCTAGGTAGCATCACTGGCCGCATCGTAGTCGGCGCGTTGCCGCTTGCGAGCACATTACTGGTTCCACGAGCCGTCACACGGTTGAAAGAGGAATACCCGGATCTGCTGGTGACGATTCTTGAAGGTACGTACGAATCGTTACTCGGCGAGCTGCGTTGTGGCGACGTCGACCTGCTGGTCGGCGTGTTGCGCTATCCCATTCCTTGCAGCGACATCGTGCAGGAAAAGCTGTTCGAGGATTTGCTGTCGGTCGTGGGGCGCAAGGGCCATCCGTTCGCGTCGGCGAAGTCCTTGAAGCTTGCCGATGTGATTCATGCGGAATGGGTGCTGCCGTACAAAGGCGCACCGTCGCGCAAGGCGTTCGAACAAGTCATGAATGCCGCCGGCTTGCCGTTGCCGAAGAACGCCATCGAATCCAATGCGCTGATCGCCCTGCGAGCGCTGCTGATCGAAAGCGATCGACTGTCGATCCTGTCGCGCAACCAGATCCACTACGAGGAGCTGCACGGCATGTTGTCCGTGCTGCCTATCGACATGCGCGGCAGCGAGCGACCGATCGGTATCACAACCCGAGCCGACGCGAAGCGTTCCGTCGGCCTGAATGCGCTGATGGAGCACTTGCGTGCCGTCAGCGACGAAATGAATACACGCGGAGAATCGACATGAGCTCAAACAGTCTGGAAACGGCATTGCAGCAGGCGGGCGGCGCGGTGAAGATGCTGCGTAACTCCAGGATCGGCGCTTACGTCTATCCGGTGGTCCCCAGCGAGTTCACCAACTTTCGCGACGAGCAGCGCGGCTGGCGCGAGACCGCGGTGCTGTTCGATCAGACGCATCATATGGCCGAACTCACCGTCAAAGGTCCGGATGCGCTCAAGCTGTGCTCGCACCTCACGATCAACAGCTTCAATAATTTTCAGCCGAATCGCGCCAAGCAGATGGTTCCGTGCAGTTACGACGGCCATGTGATCGGCGACGGCATTCTGTTTTATCTGGATCAGGACGAGCTGCTGTTCGTCGGTCGCGCGCCGACGGTGAATTGGATGCAGTTCCACTGCGAGACCGGCGGTTACAAAGTCGATTTCATTCGCGACGACCGGTCGCCGTCGCATCCTCGTGGCAAGTCGGTAGTGCGTCGTCACTATCGTTATCAAATCCAAGGACCAAAAGCAGCGCAGATCCTCGCCAAGCTCAACGGTGGGCCGCTGCCGGATGTGAAGTTCTTCACCATGGATCGCATCAACATCAAGGGCAAGCCGGTGCGCTGCTTGCGCCATGGCATGGCGGGCGAGCCGGGACTGGAAATCTGGGGTCCGTACGAACAGTACGATGAAATCCGCGAGACGATTTTAGAGGCGGGCGCGGAGTTCGGCCTCGTTCAAGTCGGCGCGCGTGCGTATTCCACAAACACGTTGGAGTCTGGCTGGATTCCGTCGCCGTTGCCGGCTGTGTACACCGGCGAGAAGATGAAGAAGTATCGCGAGTGGTTGCCGGCAAATGGCTACGAAGCGAGCGGTTCTCTCGGCGGCAGCTTCGTATCGGACAACATCGAGGACTACTACGTCACGCCGTATGCGCTCGGCTACGGCCCGTTCGTAAAATTCGATCACGAGTTCATCGGTCGCGAGGCTCTGGAGAAGCTGCCCAAGGAATCGCAGCGGAAGAAAGTGACGTTCGAATGGAATGCTGAGGACATCGCGCGGATTTATCACTCACTGTTCGATCCGGCACTGCCGAACTACAAGTTCATGGACATCCCCAACTTCAACTACGCGTCGTCTTCCTACGATGCCATCAAGATGGGCGACAAGGTGGTCGGCTTCTCTATGTTCGGCGGGTACAGCTTCAACGAGCGTCGTGTGTTGTCGCTCGGCATCGTCGATCAGAACATTGACGTCGGCGACGTGCTGACAGCCGTGTGGGGTGAAGAGGGCGGCGGCACGAACAAAGCAACGGTGGAGCGGCACACGCAGACGGAAGTTCGCGTGAAAGTCGCTCCGGTCCCCTACGCTCGCGACGCGCGCGAGGGCTATCACCAAGGATGGAGAACGCGACAGGCCTGAAGTCAGGAATGCTCGGCGGCAGCCGACGCGTCGGTCTCTTGTTTTTGCCGAGTCCGGCGCGGCGGCGTGTACCAGAGCACGACGGCAACGGGAATTCCCAGCGCGAGCCATGCGAGATAGTCGCCCAGGCCGTCGTCCGATAACAACGCCGCGATCAATCCGATCGTGGAGATCACACCGATCCAGATCGGCGCGGCCCACACGCGAATGCGTTGAGGAGCGCTCATGTTGCGGCCCCGGTCTGCAAAGCGCCCAAGCGTGCTTCGATGGGCACGTTGCGCTTCTTGATCCATAGATACACGCCGCTGCCGAGCACGACGATCGCGATGATGTCGAGCAAGGCCCACAGAATTTTCAACGGCAGGCCGCCGTAGTCGCCGAAATGCAGCGGCTGCGAGATCAGCAGCGCTGTGACATACCAAGGCAAGTCGCGCTTATCGACGAGATCGCCGGTCTGCGCATCGATCAGCACCGGCTTGAGCAACTTCGACGTGAGCGGTGTCGAGCCATACATGAATGCGACATAGTGATGCGGCGTCGAGAACTCGTTACCCGGGAATGCCATGAAGCTGATGTCTGAATCGGGCAGCGTCTGCCGTGCTGTTGCCACAGCTTTGTCAGCAGTGCGCGGTTGGCCAACCGGCGCAGCATCTTTGTAGGCCTTCGTCATATCGGCCAATTCAGTCGACTGCCACTGAGCGAAGATCGGCAACGCAAGCGTGTTAACCACGCCAGTGAGTCCGACTACAAACAACCACATCAACGTCGCGATGCCGAGCAGGTTGTGCAAGTCGAGCCATTTGACGCGCGGAGAACGTTCGTATCGCACCGACCCGAAGCGCAGCTTGCGCATGAAAGGGCCGTAAACGACAGTCCCGGACACCAGCGATGCAACCAACAGCAGTCCCATCGCGCCTAGAAACAATGTGCCGGGCAGGCCCGTGTACATGTCGTAGTGAAGCCGGAACATCACGTACATGAAGCCTTGCGCCAACGGATATTCATGGAGGAACTCTCCAGTACGCGCGTCGAATGTATAAAACGCCGAGGCTTCCGGTGAATTCGCCTTCTCGCCCAACGCCACGAACCATGCAGCCGGCTCGTCGGGATCTCTCGAAACGAATTGCACTTCGTGGCCCGGCTTGCGCGCAAGGGCCGTTGCAACGATGTCGTCGAGATTCGCTTTGCTCTTCACGCCCGGCAGCTCGGGCGGATCGACGGAGTTGCCGAGCGCGTGGTCGATCTCGTGATAGAAAATCAGCGGCAGCCCGGTGATGCACAACATCAGCAGGAACAGCGTGCAGATCAGGCTCGTCCACTTGTGGACGAGGTACCACTTGCGAATCGCGGGGGCGCTCAGCATGGCCTCACGGCGGTCTCAAAAGCCTTGAGCGACAACGGCTTATGCCCGACCGCCTGCATTCCTCATTGTTTTGACGCAGCACAGCTTACAGCATTTGAGAACCGCTCGCATTTGCGATCGGTTAGTATCCGGGCCCGATGATTATCGAGTCTGACGACCGGCCGCTGGTGCTGGTATTTCGCACCAGCCTGCTGCCGCTGTCGGAAACGTTCATTCGCAACCAGGTGCTCGCGTTCCGGCGTTGGCGTCCGATGTTGATCGGACTGCGATACACCGGCGGCTTGGAGTTGTCGCAACTGTCGTGCCAGTTGTTGTCCAGCTGGAACCTGCGGCCCATCCCAAATTTTCTTCGAGCGCTGCTGCGTGAATTGAACCTGGCGCCGCCGGGCGTGCGCAGTTATTTGCGAAGCTTGAACGCGTCCGTCGCCCACGTGCACTTCGGCACGGATCTGGTCGCGCTGTGGCCGATGCTCAATCGGCTCGATGTGCCCATCCTCACGACGCTGCACGGCTATGACATCAACACCCATGCCGAACACTGGCGCCGCAGCTGGCGAGCCAGTCGCAAATATCCGCAGCGTTTGCTGGAAATCAGCCGGGATTCGCGAGTGCGATTCGTCGCGGTCAGCGAAGCGATCAAGCGACGCGCGATCGAGTTCGGTTTGCCGGAGGAGCGTATCTTCGTTCGTTACATCGGCGTGGATATCGAGCAATTCGCGCCGTCCGGGCTGCCCATGCGCGAGCGTCCGCGCCGTATTTTGTTCGTCGGTCGCATGGTCGAAAAGAAAGGTCCGTCGATTCTGATCCAGGCATTCGCCGAAGTGCGGCGGCACGTGCCCGATGCCGAGCTGGTGATGATCGGCGATGGTCCGCTGTTGCCAGGTTGTCGCGCGCTTGCTGAGTCACTACAGCTGCCGGTGCAATTTCTGGCAGCAGTTCCGAATGCTCAGGTTCAGCAAGAGATGCGGCAGGCTCGCGTGTTTTGTCTGCCCAGCATCGTCGCTGCGAATGGCGATGCCGAAGGGTTGGGAATCGCGATTGTCGAAGCGCAAGCGGCCGGCGTTCCCGTGGTGACATCCTCGCGTGGCGGTGTCGGCGAGGCCATCGAAGACGGCGTGACCGGCTTTGGTTTCGCCGAGTCGGACGTCGGCGCGCTGTCGGCGGCGTTGATTCGTGTGTTGGGCGACGACGATCTGGCCGCTGAGATGTCGACCGCCAGCCGCGAACGGGCCTGTCGCCTGTTCGACTTGCAGAAGTGCACCGGGCAGCTCGAATCGCTGTACGACCAGAGCGCGCTCCGGCGCTAACAAGATCGCACGCTGGTACCGGCTCGCGACAGATTTATCTGCGACAATCGTCCTAGCGAAGCTATCTCTCTATTCCTCGGGCCAAGCGAATTCATGAGTACGGGACCGAAAATCAGCGGGCCGCGCGAATTCTCGTTCGGGCCATTCCATCTGCACGCGACCGAGCGACGCCTGTTGCGAGCGGGACAAGCGGTGGACATCGGCAGCCGTGCGCTCGACATCCTGATTGCCTTGGTGGAGCAGGCCGGCGAAGTAATAGGCAAGAAAGCGTTGGTCGCTCGGGTGTGGCCGGACGTGATCGTCGAAGAGAGCAGTCTGCGCGTGCACGTCGCTGCGCTTCGCAAGGCGCTGGGTGACGGCATCGACGGTGCTCGTTACATTGCCAATGTTCCCGGACGCGGTTATTCGTTTGTCGCGCCGGTGTCGTCGGCGTCGCAGGCAAGTCCTGCTGTGACTTCGCTGCCTGATCCTGCCACGTCATACACACCAGCTTCCACTAGCTCGCAGCCTCGACTCGCGAGCACATTGCCTGCTCGTTTGAGCCGCATGATTGGGCGCGATGCCGCTGTTGCCTCGCTGTCCGACCAGCTGCGTCAATGTCGATTCGTCACCATCGTCGGCCCGGGTGGAATCGGCAAAACAACGGTTGCCGTCTCGGTCGCGCACTTGCTCAGCACCGAATTCGCCGGCGCGATTTTCGTGGACCTGGCTGCAGTCACCGACTCGGCAGGCGTCGCGAACGGACTGGCGTCGACGCTAGGCCTGACGGTTCGCAAAGAAGATCCCACTCAGGAAATTCTCGCGTTCTTGAGAGACACGAGCGCCTTGCTCGTGTTGGACAACTGCGAGCACGTGATCGAGTCCATCGGCGGCCTGGCCGAACGAATTTTCGTCGAAGCGCCGCGCGTTCACATTCTCGCGACCAGTCGCGAGTTGCTCAACGTCGAAGGCGAGCATGTGTTCGCGCTGGAGCCGCTTGAAACGCCGGCCGTCGAAGTTGTCACAGCGGCGCGTGCGCTCGAATACCCATCGGTGCAGCTGTTTTTGGAACGTGCCGGTGCGACCAGTGGTCCGATCTTGTTGAGCGACGAGGATGCGCCCGTCGTTGCCGAGATCTGTCGTCGCCTCGACGGCATTGCGTTGGCGGTGGAATTGGCGGCGGGGCGCGTCAGCGTGTTCGGCATCCGTGGCACAGCGGAGTTGTTGGAGAAGCAGCTGGCATTACTTTGGCGCGGCCGGCGCACGGCGCTGCCGAGACACCAGACGCTGAATGCCACGCTAGACTGGAGTTACAACCTGCTGTCGCATGACGACAAGGTCGTGCTGCAACGGTTGTCGGTGTTCGTCGGCGACTTCACGCTCGCTGGCGCATTGGCGATCGTTGAGGAGATCGACGGTTCGTCGACCGAAGCGATCGAGATCGTCGCGAGCCTGGTCGGCAAATCGCTCCTGGCCATGCGAATCACGGACGGCCAGCCACGTTATCGTTTGTTGGAAATGGTTCGTGCCTATGCGGCCCAGCGACTGGCGGACAGCGGCGATGCGGACCGGATCTCTGCTCGCCATGCCAAATATTTCGCGCAGCGCTGTCGAGAGGCCGAAGTTCCAGGCTTCGTCGCTGTCGAGACGCGAGACCTCGGTAACATTCGTTCAGCGCTCGAATGGAGTTTTTCCGAGCGGGGCGATACCGGCATCGCTCGCGATCTGAGTATCGCGGCGGCGCCGCTGCTGCTGCGCTGGTCGTTGCTCGCCGAGTGTCGCGGTTGGAGCTCTCGTGCACTGGAGAGATTGCAGGATAGCGATCGCGGCAGCATTCACGAGTCGCGGCTGATTCGCACATGGACGATTTCGGCGATGTTCACGCTCGGCAATCAAGAGAGTTTGAAGGTTCAGATTTTGCGCGGCCTCGATCTGGCGCGCCAGCTTGCCGATCAGCGCGGCCAGTTCGAATTTCACACCGGCATGCACGCGTACTCGGCGCGCACGGGAGATTTTCGAGGAGCGGTCACCGCAGCGGCTGCAGCGTCCGAAGTGGCGAGCGATGCGGAAATCGCGAGCGCCAAATGGATGCTGTGCATGGGGCATCACCTGTCGGGCGATCAGAAACAAGCGTTGGCAAGTAGCGAACAGGCGATGTTTCACGATCAATGGTCGGCCGCGAAACGGAAAAGATATTTTGGTTACGATCAGCGCACGCCCGGCCTGGCTGTGCGTGCACGGTTGCTATGGCTGATGGGTCAGACCGAACTGGCATTACAGACGGCGACTCAAGCGGTCGACGAAGGCGCGGTGATCAAACATCCGGTGTCTTACTGCCTCACGCTGCTTTATGCCGCGCCGGTGTATCTGTGGAGCGAGCGCTGGGAAGATGCGGAGCAGGCGATCGAGCGGCTCGTGGATACATCGCGCAACTTTTCGCTGGAGCCGTACTTTGCGGGCGGGCAGGCGCTCAAAGGCGAACTCCTGCACGGTCGTGGTGCTCATGAGGCGGCAATTCCTCTGCTGACCGAGGCGACTCAGCGACTCGATCGCGAACGACAAATCGCACAGGCGCCGTATTGCGCGTCGATCCTGGCCGATTCGCTTCGTTGCACGGGCCGGTTGGGGCAGGCGCTCGAGGTGCTGGAGCACGCGATCGAACGGCGCCGAGCCGGCGGCGGCTCGTTCGACATGCCGGAAATGCTCCGAATCAAAGCCCAAATCCTGCTGAGCAGCTCGGCCGGCAACCGCGATCAGGCCGTGGACTGCCTGAAAACCGCGGCCGAGCTGGCCCGAGCCCAAGGGGCGGTGAGCTGGGAACGCCGAATTCACACGGATTCACGGCTATAAACTCGTCCTCGACCCGCCGCTGATTCATCGTAGCTCCCACGGATCGCCCTTCCCGGGCGACCGAAGGAGCCGAAGTCATGGGTAACAAGGTGGTGTTCGTCACGGGAGCCTCGCGAGGCTTCGGCGAACTGATTGTCGAGAAAGCGCTGGCTCGCGGTCATTCTGTGGTAGCCACAGCGCGAAATTCACGGGCCGTGATCGAGCGCTTCGGCGAGTTGCCCGAGTTGTTGTCGGTGTCGCTCGATGTGACCGACGAAGCTCAGGCGCATGCCGCAACGATGGCGGCGATCGAGCGCTTCGGCCGCATCGACGTGCTGGTCAACAACGCCGGCTACGGTTTGCTCGGTGCGGTGGAAGAGGCGAGCGGCAAAGAAGTCGAGGCGGTTTATCGTACCAACGTCTTCGGCCTGCTCGCCGTGACACGTGCGGTGCTGCCGTACATGCGCCGTCGTCGTTCTGGACGCATCATCAATTTCTCATCCATTGGCGGATACGTGGGGCACGCAGGCTTTGGCGTGTACTGCTCCACCAAGTTTGCAGTGGAAGGTTTGACGGAGGCGCTCGCGCAAGAGCTGCAGCCGTTGGGCATTTACGCGACCGTCGTGGAGCCCGGTGCCTTTCGCACCGACTTTCTGGATGCAAAGTCGCTCGCCGTCAGTCCTCGCGTCATCGCGGACTACAGCGAGACGTCCGGCGCCATGCGTACATTCGCTGCCGAAATCAATCGCGCACAGCCGGGCGATCCCACGAAGCTGGCGGACACGCTGATCGATCTTATCGATGTTTCCAATCCACCGGTGAGGTTGCCGCTCGGCAGCGACACTGTTGCGGCCATCGAAGCCAAGAACGCGCAGATGGCCGAGCTGTTGAATCGCTGGCGCACGGTTTCGGTGTCGACCGATTTCGCACGCGACTGATCTTTGTTTCTTTCCTCGATCCCCCAACTTACGCGCCGGGCACCACATTGGGCCGGCGCGTTTTTTATTTTACTGCTCTGACTTAAAGAATTCGCCAAGGCGAATTATTTTGAGTGTGAACCGCCGCGATGTGCAGCAAACAACGGTTCACTGTGATTCACGTCACTGAACTTACGTTAATTGCGTGTTCGAGCGGATAGTTCTTCCCACAGCTTACGGAGGAACTCGTCATGAACACGCAATTCAACAGCAAGGTTTCGGCGGCGATTGCAGCACTGGTGCTCGGTGGTTCGATGACTGCTCAGGCGAGCGACTCGCCGAACGATGCCAGTCGATCATCAGCCTACGTGCGTCTCGACAACGACGTGTTCGCCGGTACCGACCGTGGTTATTCCAACGGAACGGAGATCGGCGTCGTGTCTGCAACGGTCGACGATTTCCAGGATGGCAGCTTGTCCGCGACCTCGCGTTGGCTCAATCGCCGGCTCGCGTGGCTGCAGCCGGAAGGTTATGAGTACAACAACATGGTCGTGACGCTGGGCCAGGGCATGTTCACGCCGAACGACTGGTGGCGCGAAACTCCGGATCCCAACGATCGCCCGTATGCAGGCGTGCTGGTGTTCGGTGTGACCTACAACGGGCGCGACAACGATTCCATGGTCGCGACCACATTCAACCTCGGCGTCGTCGGTCCGTCTGCGTTCGCGGAAGAGACACAGAACGCCGTGCATAGCCTGGTGGGCGGCGAGCGCTTCGAAGGCTGGGATCATCAGCTTCGTGACGAGGCGGTGTTTCGGGTGATGCAGCAGCGGCTCCACAAGCGCGCCATGATCAAGCCGACCTGGATGTCCGATGTGATTTTTCATTACGGCGGCAGTGTGGGCAATCTCACATCGTTCGTGAATGCCGGCGCCGAGGTGCGCATCGGCGGCTGGATTCCAGATAACTTCGGTAGTGCGCCCGCGCTCCCGGTCGCCGAGAACACCGCGCCGACGATCGGCCCGGTCTTCAGCGAGGTTGTGCGCATCCATGCCTTCGCGGCGTTCGATGTTCGCTATGTTGCGAACGACATCACATTGGACGGCAACACGTTCAAAGACAGCGCGAGCGTGGATCGTGAGGATTGGGTGGTGGATCTGGGAATTGGCGTCGCTGCACATTACGGCAACTGGAAGATTGCGTTCGCTCGTTACTTCCGGACTCGCGAGTTTCGCGGCCAGGATTCGGAGGCCGAGCTCGGCAGCTTGACGATTCGCCGTGCGATCTAACGGAGCAGGGCTGCCGCTCGGTGCGAGCGGCAGCCCTGGCTGAGGGTTTTCAGGTGCCGATTTTGATCACTTCGCCATCGTCGAACGCAGTAGCTTCACCGCGTGCGCGCCACGCTTCCAGTTCGGTATTGCGCGCAGCAACGGTGCGATTCCACAAATCATAGGCATCGGCGCCGAGCATCAGGCGCTTCGGCGGTGTGCTGGTTTCGACAGCTTCGATCATCCGCTCCGCGGCCTTCGCCGGATCGCCAGGCTGTTTGCCCGAATTGCCGTAAAGATATTGTTCGAGCGGTTCGATCACCGGACGGTACGCAGGGATCGTCTGCGTCGGGCGCATATTTACGTCGCCGGCGAACTCGGTGCGGAAGGCGCCCGGCTCGACGATGGTCACTCGGATTCCCAACGGTGCCACTTCATCGCGTAACGCGTCGCTCCACGCTTCCAGAGCAAACTTCGCCGCGCAGTACGGGCCAAAGCCGCCGATCGAGACCAAGCCACCGATGCTGGTCAAGTTGAGAACATGTCCGGAACGCTGGGCTCGCATCTGGGGCAGCAACGCTCGCGTCAACTCGGCGGCTGCGAAGAAGTTGAGCTCCATCTGTTCGCGTAGCTGATCGGGCGCGAACTCTTCCACTGCGCCGAGCGAGCCACGACCTGCGATATTCGCGAGCACATCGATGCGACCGAAACGCGCAACTGCTGTCTCGACTGCTTCCTCGCGAGCGCTGGCGTTGGTTACATCGAGCGATATCGCCAATGCACGTCCGTCATGCTTCTGCGCGATCGCATCGAGTCTTTCGGTACGACGCGCCGTGAGGATCGCACGCTCGCCTCTCGCCAGCACCGCATCAGCCAACGCCTGGCCAAAGCCCGACGACGCACCCGTGATGAACCACACGCGATCCTTATTTGCCATTGTCGTCTCCTGTGAACCATGCGGCTAAGGATAGTGGATTCGGCGGTAGACGGCATGTGGGGTACTTGCTCACCGATAGCCCGTGACGTCCGCGGGCTTACCCACCTCTTGCACTTCGACGAGATAGCGCCAGGCATCGGGCTGGCTGCCGTCGACATCTGTGAACCCATACTCGCGAGCCAATGAGCCACTAGACAGCGATTGTCCGTGCCAACGTTTGACGTTCGCATCCGAGGCGAGAGCCACGACCGCACGGCCGACTAAAGCGGGCGTTTCCGAAATCGCAAAGTGAGGAATGTGAACCGTGGCATCGCGCCAGTTCGCTTCGGATACTTTGAACGCTTCGAGCATCGCCTCCGAGCGCAGCCAACCTGGTGTCAACTCGACGACAGTCGTGCTCGATCCGCGCAGCTCGTGGGCGAGCGCGAAAGCCATTCGCTGCACGCCGGCCTTGGCCAGGTCATAGAAGAACGAATTTCGATAACGGGTGGCGTTGTATTGGCGCGTGCCATCGTTCACTTCAATCAGCAGCCCGCCAGGTTGTTTGAGTAACAGCGGAATGGCGAAGTGGCTGGTGATCGCGTGGCTGTCGATCCCAAGTCGCAACAGATGCAACCCGTACTCCAGGTCCGATTCCCACACCGACTTGTTCCACTCGATGTGAGTGGCGCCGAAGATGTCGTTGACCAGGATATGAAGTGCGCCGCTGTCGGTTTCGATCCTCTGCACGAGCGCTTGCACTTCGGCGGGAACCAGGTGATCGACGCGTACGGCGATTCCCCGTCCACCGGCTTTGGTCACGAGCTCAGCCGTCTCTTCGATGGTCTCCGGCCGATTCATTTCCGAGCGTTGCTCGCGAGTCGAACGCCCCGTGACGTAAACCGTCGCACCTGCCGCCCCCATTTCGACAGCGATGCCGCGACCCGCGCCACGCGTCGCACCCGCCACCAGGGCTACTTTGCCGACTAGCGATCGTTGCATAAAAACTCCGTCACTGGTGTACCATCGAACGACAGTGACACACTAGCGATCCGTATCGTGACCAGTCAAATTTATTTAGACAGTTACATGGATGCCGGCGTCATCGTCGCCATCGCACTCGCCAACGAGCTGACTCGGCCGGAAATCGAGGATCCGAAGGCTGCGACTGCAGCGATTCTCGCGTTCGATCCGACTTCGCGCGCGATGTTCCGAGCCAAGGACCTGCCGGGGTTCGTGACATTGGCGCATCGCTTGCGAAAAATGTTTGCGAGCCTGGACGACGAGGACGTCGATAGCGCCGCCGAGCAATTGAATTCAATGTTGGCCGCTCATCCTGCGCATCCGTATCTTGCGAAGGAAGCGGGCGTTTGGCGGTTACATCATCATCCGGCCGACGCGCCGCTGGTGCCGATGTACACGTCGATTTGCGCCGAGGGAATGGCGCGCATGATCGGCAATGGCTACGCGGAGCGCTTCGGCATTTGCGATGCTGGTAATTGCAGCCGGGTGTTTTTCGACAACTCGAAGAACGGCACCCGGCGCTTTTGTTCCGTGACCTGTCAGAATCGGGTCAAGACCGCGGCCTTCAGGCTCAGACAATCGCAAGAAAAGCCGCGACGCCGCTAGCTGCACGGATGCTCGTCGACCAGGATGCGATGGATCTCGATGCGCTCGGGCAATTCGATCAGCAGCTCGGCGTCGCGTTGCAAGTGATGAACCTTGGTGGGCGCGCCTTTGGTGAACGCCGTCATCGATTCCAGGTCCGGCCAATAAGAGATGGTCGTGAACCAGCTTTCTGTGTCTCTGTCTTCACGGAACAACTGTACTCCAAGTGCTGTGGTTCGCAGTGGCGGGATGCCTTCGGCCAGCAGATATTCTTGATACCGATCGGCGATTTCGCGGCGAGTCCGTCCGCGCCAGATGCGAACGATGGTGGGCTGCTTCGGCATATCGAGCTCCTGAGCGCTAGTGAAATCTGCTGTACACTATGATTCGAACACTGACTTCGTTCCCACCAAGATGTCTACAACACCCACTGAAGTAAAGATTCGACGCGCCACTTCCGGCGATGCCGTGGCCCTGGCGGAGTTGGGCGCGAGCACGTTCACCGAAACATTCGGGCATTTGTATCCGCCCGCGGATTTACAAACCTTTCTGGCAAAGAGCCATACGCCGGAGAGTTGGGGGCGCACGCTGGCGGATCCTGCTCGCGCGGTATTTCTAGTCGAGAACGCGAACGGCAGAAAGATCGGCTTTGTCTGCGTCGGTGCATGCAAGCTGCCGGTGCAGGATCTCGAAACGACCGCGGGTGAGATCCAACAATTATATGTGCTGGCCGAGTTTCACAACCTTCGCCTGGGCTCACGCCTGATGGAACTGGGAGTGGAGTGGCTGACATCCCAGGGGCGCTTACCGATGTACATCGGCGTCTGGTCAGAAAACTACGGCGCGCAACGTTTCTATGGGCGCTACGGATTCACGAAGTGCGGCGAGTATGGGTTTCCGGTCGGCGCGACCGTGGATCGGGAGTTCATTCTCAAACGTTGATCTGTCACAGGAGGCGCGGTGATTTCAGTCTTTCGCGGCAGCGATTACGTGCAAGCTCAGTTGGTTGCCGGCCTGCTGCGAGAGGCAGGCATCGACGTCTTTCTGCAAGGCGCGCTCCTGCAAGGCGCGCTCGGCGACTTGCCGGCGACCGGGCACTTGTCGATTTTCGTCGACGAGTCGGATCGCACTGCGGCCCAGAAAATCATCGCCCAGTACGAGCGCGGCGAGCTGGCGATCGACGAGGACAGTGTCCCGCCATTCAACGAGTCGGAAGCTCCGTGAGCAGCCGGGCCATATAGATTTCGTCGATGTAGTGCGGATCGCCGGCACGTTTGTAAGCGGCTCGCAGCAGTCCTTCCTGGACGAAACCCAGCTTGGTGTAAAACGCGAATGCGCGTTGATTGTCCGCTTCGAGCGTCAGCTCCAGGCGCAGAATCCCTTGTGCCGCCAGCATCGCGACGATCTGTTCTATCAGGTCCCGCGCAAGGCCGCTGCCACGCAAGCGAGGCGACACAGCCAAGGTCCCAAGAGTGACAACATGCGACGAGCGGCCCGGCTGCCGCGTAGTCCTGCAGAATCCAGCAACTTGGCCGTCGCGTTCCAGAATATAAAACGAACGGCAGTCGACCAGCTCCTGGAAGATCGGTTGAAAGTCTTCCTGCGCCATCGGGTCGTAGCCCAGATAAGGAATCACATCGGGATGCATGTAAATGGCGTAGACGGCATCCAGGTCGGCGGGCCGGGCAAGTCGCAGCATGGTGAAACTCTGTTACGGTCGCGGTCGAAGAGACGAAGGATCGAACGGAGACTCGTCATGTTCAAGTGTTCGCCCACTCTCGCAAGCCTCGCGATTCTGCTCGCCTTCGCTGGTGGCGTAGCAAAGGCCGAGACCGCGGCCGGAAAAACCGTTGCGGGCAAGTTCGTCGCCACACCGATGGCGAAGTTCAAAAAGCCGTGGGCCATGACGTTTTTACCGGATGGCCGCTTATTAGTCACCGAGAAAAAAGGTGCGCTCAAAGTGCACGCGATCGGTGGCAAGACCGGCAATGTGTCCGGCGTTCCAAAGGTCGCGTACGGCGGGCAAGGCGGCTTGGGCGACGTCGTGCTCCATCCGAACTTTGCGTCGAATCAGCTCGTGTATTTGAGCTATGTGGAAGCAGGCGAGGGCGACACGCGAGGCGCAGCTGTAGCGCGAGTCAAGTTGACGTTAGATGCCAAGGGCGGCGGAGCACTGTCCGGCCTCCAGGTGATCTGGCGCCAGGTGCCGAAGGTGGAGGGCAAAGGTCACTACGGACACCGGATCGCCTTCAACGGTGGTTATCTTTGGATCACCTCTGGCGAGCGCCAGAAGTTCGAACCCGCGCAAGATATGCAGGCCAATCTCGGCAAGGTGCTGCGTTTGAACGACGATGGCTCGGTACCGCCGGACAATCCGTTCGCGCAGCAGGGTGGAGTGACGGCGCAGATCTGGACGCTCGGTCATCGCAATCCGCTCGGCATCGCATTCGACGCACAGTCGCGTTTGTGGGTACATGAAATGGGACCGTCGGGCGGCGACGAGCTGAATATGATCGAGCGTGGCGAGAACTACGGTTATCCGCGAGTATCGAACGGCGACCATTACGATGGACGCGTCATTCCCGATCACTCCACGTCATCCGAATACAAAGCACCGGTTGTCTCCTGGAACCCGGTCATCTCACCTGCCGGCTTCATCATCTATCGCGGCAGTTTGTTTCCAAACTGGCAGGGCAGCGGTTTCATCGGCGGACTCTCGTCGGAGGCGTTAATTCGTATCGCCTTCGACGGCACAACGGCGCGTGAGGCCGAACGATTCGATATGGACGCGCGCATTCGCGAGGTCGAGGAAGGTCCCGACGGCGCGATCTGGCTGCTCGAAGACGGCCGTTCAGGTGGCCGCTTGCTGAAACTCACTCCCATCCCTTAGCAAACATCGGATCTGCAGGACGGGCTTGCGGCGGATTCGTTCTTGACAGGCTTCGCGCCGCTGGCGCATCCTAAATGACACCGGTGACAATCGCTGAATACTGCGATTCGCCGGCAGGGGGACACCGAGGATCATACGGCCAGGAAAGCAGCGCTCCGGCAGCGACTGCGGCTGCCCGCGTGCCGTCAGGGAAGGGATATGACACCAAGAATATCGCGTCGTGTTCTGTTCGGAATGACGGCGCCGTGGGCCTTGCTTTCATTCGGTGTAGTCGCACAGTCGCAGCAGCCTGCGACGTCGGCAACGCCACCGGTCGAAGAAGTCGTCGTGACTGGTTACCGGGGCAGTCTGGCCCTCGCATTGGATGAGAAGCGAGAGCAGAGCGGCGTCGTCGATGTCATCAAAGCCGAAGACGTCGCGAAATTTCCCGATGCGAACCTCGCCGAGTCGTTACAACGTCTGCCGGGTGTGGTCGTTGCTCGCGATGGCGGCGAAGGGCGAAGCATTTCGGTCCGTGGTCTCGGTCCCGATTACACCCGGGTGCGTTTGAATGGACTGGAAGCACAGACCACATCGAATGGATTCGAAGGTATCAATCGTTCGCGCGGCTTCGACTTCAATGTCTTCGCGTCCGAATTGTTCAATAGTTTGACGGTGCGCAAGACGCCTTCCGCGCAGACCGAAGAAGGCTCGCTGGGCGCAACGGTGGATCTGCAAACTGCGCGTCCGTTCGACAACATCGGCACGCAGATCGCGGTTTCTTCCAAGCTGAGCTACAACGATCTGAGCGATAAGGCGGATCCGCGCTTTGCGTTGCTGGCGTCCGATACGTTCTTCGACGATACGTTCGGTGTGCTGGTTTCCGCGGCTTATTCCAAGAGCCGCAAGATCAGCCAGGCAAGTCACAATCTGAATTGGGACCGCATGAGCGAGAATGGCGGCTGGTGCGATCCCGCCAATCCGGCCGGCGTGTGTTTCAACCAGTACCCCACCGGGATTACTTACGAACAACTGCGCTCGACGAGTATTTATCATCCCCGCATCCCGCGCTTGGCGCAGTTTCAAGTCGACAACGAACGACTCGGTGTGACGTCCGCGCTTCAATGGCGGGCCAGCGACGACACCTTGGTGTCGCTAGATTTGTTGTACTCGCGCCATGAAGGCTTGCGTCAAGAAAGTTTGTTGACTCCCATCGGCCTGTTTCGCGCCCAGTCGCAACAAGGCAAGCCCGAAACCATCGTGCGTGAAGCAGAAGTTCGCGGCAACGATCTGGTCTACGCTCGCTTGGACAACGTCGACCTGCGTGCGGAAACCTCGATCTTCGACTTCAACACCGTCTTCAAACAGGCGGGCTTGACGGTCGAGCATAAGTTCACCGACCGCTTGCGTGTCGATGTGCAGCTTGGCGGCTCGAATTCGGATTTCGAAGAGCCGCGCGAGACGACGTTGCAAGTCGACCGGCTCAATACCGATGGGTTCATCTATGACTTTCGCAATAGCGAGACGCGCCCGCGCATCGTCTGGGGTTTCGATACGACCGATCCTGCGAATTACTACTACGGTCCGGCATTGCCTGGATTCACCGGTGGATCCACGGGACCGGAGATTCGCTTGCGGCCGCAAGGCGTCGAGAACACTTTCCGGCAGGGCGCATTGAACGTTGAGTTCGACCTGTCGCAAGTGTGGACGCTCAAGAGCGGCGTGAACGTTCGCAAGTACACGTTCGATTCCGACTCCCGGCGCATGGTCAACGAACGAAACATTCCGGTGCTGCCCGCTGGCATGACCGTCGCCGATCTGGTCACGCAATTCCGCGGATTCGAGGGGTTCGGTGTGCCCGCCGAGACCGCTACATCCTGGGTGGTGCCGAGCGAGCAGGCATTTATTGATACTTTCAACATCTACGGCAATACGGGTGTGTTCCAGTTGCGGCGTGATGTGGCTTCGGCTCGCAGCAATATCTATTCGGTCGACGAGAAGGATTCGGCGGCCTACGTCCAAGGAGACTTCAAGTCGGAGCTATTTGGAATCCCGGTGCGCGGCGATATCGGAATGCGGTTCGTCCGCACCGACCAGGACTCAGTGGGATTCGCGGAGGCGGGCGTCAACACGCAACTGCTGCGAGTTTCTCGTTCGTATGACGATTGGTTGCCGGCAGCCAACGCTGCATTGGAATTGACCGACGATGTCGTCGTGCGACTCGCTGCCTCCCGGGTGATGACGCGGCCGCCATTGGCGCAACTGACGCCGGGCGGTTCGGTGAACGTGGCCGGTGGCACGCGGACCGTGAACCAGGGGAATCCCAACCTCGATCCGATTGAAGCCGACGCGTTCGATGTCGGTGTCGAATGGTACTTTGCGCCGGAATCGGTCGTGTCGCTCGGCTTCTTCTACAAAGATGTGAAGACCTATATCGCGACGCTGCGTACGACTCAGCCGTTCAATACATTGGGCATTCCCGAAGCGGTGCTCGTTGGAACGGGCGTCACTCCGAGCGATGACTTTATCTACTCTCGTCCTGTGAACAGCGATGGCGGACCGCTGCGGGGTGTCGAGCTCAACGTGCAGATGCCGCTCACGTTCCTGCCGGGATGGCTGCAGAACTTCGGCGTGCTCGCGAACTACACGCACGTGACTTCCGATATCACATACATCGTGAATCCTGCGTTGCCGATTGGAGCGCCGGGACGAACCGCGGTGTTGCCGCTGATCAACCTGTCTGAAGAGTCGGCCAATGCGACTTTGTACTATGGTGCCAGCGGATTCGAAGCGCGCGTCTCGGCGTCGTATCGAGACGACTATCTGCGCATCGTGCCGGGCTTGAACGGTCAGGACGCGGATGCGACCAAAGGCAGCGTGTACATCGATGCTTCGTTGAGCTACTCGTTCGGCGAGCACTATCAGTTCTCGCTGGAAGGACAGAACCTCAGCGACACCTACGAGCATCTCTACAACGATACGCGAGCCGAACGTAACGAGTACTACCGAAACTTCGGACGACAGTACACCGCCGGCTTTAGATATAGCTTCTGAGTCGGGGAACCGACCACTCGGGCCGGGCGTCCTTTCCGGATGTCCACGTCTGAGCTCGCGGAATTCGTTGCCACGCGTCTTTGGTTCACGCTCGTCGTCGTGACGAGTGTGATGGTGCTGATAGCCTGGGGTTGCTGGTATGGCCTGCAGCGTTGGGGCGGGCGCGCCGCCGTTCTAGTCCGCGAGTGGCTGAGCCGCGCGCCGACGCCGGTCGTTATATCGAGCGCTTGGCAATTGCCGCGTCGACTCGGGATTCAAGCGCTGTTGAGCGCGGCGTTCGCGGTTCTCGCGTCCCTGGTCTTTCTGGAGATCGCGGACGAGATCGGCGCGGACGAGGATCTCGGCCGGTTCGATATCGAATTGAGTGCCGCATTGAATCGGCACGCCAGCGAAGAGCAGCTTCGAACCTTTGCACTGCTAACGCATCTCGGCGACAAAGCCTTTCTCATACCCCTGGTGATAGTCGTCGCTCTGCTACTGCTGTGGCGTCGACAAAGATTCATTGCCGCTGCCTGGGTTGTCGCGTGTGCCCTGGGTGGGTTATTAAATGTAGTGTTGAAGGCGATCTTCGCGCGTTCACGGCCTGAATTCGCGCACAGCTTGGTAACGGCCGATGGCTGGAGCTTCCCGAGCGGCCATTCCTCCGGTTCGATGATCGTGTACGGGCTGCTTGGGTATCTGGCTGTGCTCTATACGCCCAAATCCGTGCACATCCCGACCGCCGCCATCGCAATGACGCTGGTCGTATACGTTGGCCTGAGCAGGGTGATCCTGCAGGTTCACTACTTCAGCGATGTGCTGGGCGGCTACGCGTTCGGCGCATCGTGGGTCGCGGCCTGGATTGCCGGGCTCGAAGTGCTGCGGCGAGCCGAACGTTTGGCATCTGCCGGAAAGATCGACAAAATGCGCGTCAGGAACGATGGAGACTGACTCGTGCCCCTAGACGTGAAACCCCGGCGCAAGCGATCGATCAAGGCCAAGACCACCAAGGCCCGCGGCAAGCGGCCGACCAAGGCGGAACAGCGCGCCGAAATGACAGAGCAGATCCTCGATGTCGCCGAGGACCTGTTCTCCAAACACGGCTTGTACGGCGTGACATTGAAAGACGTGGCCAAGCGCGTGGGCGTGCATCACACGCTCATGAACTACTACTTCCAGGACAAGAAGCGCCTGTTCGACGAGGTTTTCGGACGCCGTGCCGTCGTCACCAGCACGCGACGCATGAAGGCGCTGGAGGAATACGAAGCGGCAAGCAAAGGCAAACCCACGGTCGAAGGGGCCCTGCGCGCATTCCTAGACACCGACCTCGATCTTTACATCCAGGGCGGCGAGCGTTGGAAGAACTACGGAGCACTCGGCGCGCAAGTCGCCAATACGCCAGAGTGGGGCGCCGAGTTGATGGACAAACACTTCGATCCCGTCGTCCTGCGCCTGATCGGCCTGTTGAAACGCGCGCTTCCGCATTGTGCCGAGGAAGATATCTTCTGGGGCTACCACTTCGTGACCGGCGCATTGCTGCTCACACTCGCGCGTACTGGCCGCATCGACAAGCTGTCCGGCGGGGTGTGCGAGTCGGAGGACTTCGAGGCCGTGAAAAAACGCATGGCGAAATTCATGGCCGCCGGGTTTCTCGCGATCTGCGCTAAGTGAGATGATTTCCCGCCTGCTCATGCTGACTCTGATGTGCGCTCACGATGCAGGCGCCGCTGGCGGCGTATCGAACTACACAGCCGAACGCACCGACATGGTGACGCGGCAGATCGCAGATCGCGGAGTTCGTAACGAGCGGGTGCTCTCGGCCCTGCGCAAAGTGCCTCGGCACGAGTTCGTCCCCGACAGCGAAAAGCCCTACGCATATCGCGATTCGCCGCTGCCCATCGGCGAAGGCCAGACGATTTCGCAGCCCTACATTGTCGCGTTGATGAGCGAGTTGGTGCGGCCGGAAAAGTCACATCGCGTGTTGGAGATCGGCACCGGCTCCGGCTATCAGGCCGCGATACTCGCGGAACTCGTCGAGCATGTTTATACCATCGAGATCGAAGCCGACCTGGCGCAGCGGGCGAGCGCGGTTCTGCGCTCCCTCGGTTACGAGAACATCACAATGCGAACCGGCGATGGCTACGCCGGTTGGGAACAGCACGCGCCGTTCGACATCATCGTCGTAACCGCCGCCCCCGATCACATCCCGCAACCGCTGATCGATCAGCTCAAGCCCGGCGGGCGCATGGTCGTGCCCGTCGGTCCTATCCATGCCACGCAGGAGCTGCGGCTTTTGGAGAAAGACGCCGCCGGCAAGGTGACTGCAAAAAATGTGGCGCCGGTGAGATTCGTGCCATTGCGGCGGCGGGACGACTAGTGCCGTTGCCGCTCAGGTGAAACAACAGGACGTTTGTGCGCAGGCGAGTGGGGTGGTGCAGTACTACTACTAGTGCGCAGTGCCGGAGAACACACCGATCAGGCCGATGACGGCAGGGCCGATTGCGACCAGGAAGAATGAAGGGAACAAGCATAGGATCAGTGGAAAAATCATCTTAGTGGCGATCTTGGCCGCCATTTCTTCTGCCGCTTGCGTCCGTTTGTCGCGGAACTCCTCGGAGTAAACACGCAACGCATCGGCGATGCTGGTGCCGAAGCGCATTGTTTGCACCAGCAATGCAGTCATGCCTCGAATATCTTCCAGCCCGGTGCGTTCGGCTAGATTTTTCAAGGCGGTACCTCGCTCCACGCCGGCGCGCATTTCGGCATTGACCAGTGTGAGCTCGTCCGCCAGATCGGGATGGCTGACCGTCAACTCTTCCGCAACTCGTTGAAGCGCCGGTGCCAGACCCAGTCCAGACTCTACGCATACGACCAACAGGTCCAGTGCATCGGCGAAGCCTATGCGCAGCGCTCGCTGACGATTGGCAACTTGCCGGTCGAGCCACATCGAGCATGCAATCCAACCCATGCAACCTGCGCCCCCGGCATACAGCATCAGTTGACTGGTGGACAGCTTCGGAAATAGCGGCGACGCCAACAGGACGAATATCGGCAGGATCATGACGGCGAGTGCCTTGACTCCGTAATAAAGAGTCCGAGCGCTGGCCGAGCGATAGCCGGCATGCATGAGCAGTTGCTCCACGCGCTGGCGTTCACGATCGGATCGAGGCGTGATGATTGTTGCGAATTGCCGGACACTGTCGGCAAGCGCGGCCGTCGTTGTTCCCGGCTCGCGCTCGTCCGCACTGAGTTGCCCGAGACGTCGGCGGACGGGGTCGAGCAGCCCGGCGGCGATTCCCGACAATCCCATCGTCAATGCAAACACGGTGGCGGCCGCGAGCCCGATGAACAGCAATGCGCTGTTACCGCCATGGCCCACAAAATCCTGCAAGACACGCAGTATGGAGTCCATGCGATCTCCTACACCTCGATACGAACCAAGCTGCGAATCCACAGCACGCCTATCGCGCCCATCGCGATAGCGGCGGTGATCAGCCTTCCCCCGCTCGGATGCCGGGTCAATTGTGCGACATACTCGGGGTGCATGAGCCACAGTATCGCGAACAAGGCGACGGGCGTGAGTGCGAGAATCCACCCCGATAGCCGCCCTTCGGCGGACAACGTCTTGACGCGGCGTTGGAACCGAAACCGGCCACGAATCACGCTGCTGATCTTCGCCAGATTCTCGGCGAGGTTGCCGCCGGTCTCACGTTGTACGATCACTGCGGTGATCAAGGCGGTTACGGAGATGCTCGGCACTCGTTGTAACAACCCGAACAGCGCGCGGCGCGGGTCGTTGCCGTAGCTCATGTCGGCAAATGTGAGCTCGAACTCGCGACTGATGGGTTCTTGCATGTCGTCGACGACAAGTTTCAAACACTGACCGAACGGATGTCCCGCCTTCAGCGCCCGCTGGATCATGTCGATGGCGTCGGGCATCTGCTCCTCGAAGCGCATGAAGCGCTTCGCGCGTGCTCGCAAGACGAAAAAGAAGGGGAATATCAGGCCAGCGGCTGCGCCGGCCAGTGCAATCACCCACCAGCGGGACATCACCCAGAGCGTAACTGCCGCGGCAACCGATAGGCAGAGTGATAGCAAAACCAGACGATATGCCCGTGTTTCCATGCCGGCTTGTTCCAGAAGGCGTGCGAGACGCTCCATTCCCGGCAACTGTTCGAGTGCACGTTCGGTGGCGGACAGATCGCGAAGATATTTCTCTCGCAGCAGCGACGTATACTCCGGCCCGCCCGAGGTTTCGGCGAGCCGGCTCAAGCGCGCCTGGATGCGCTTGCTCATCTTGCGCGATTCGCTGAAGACCGGAACCACGGTCCCTTGCAGCAACAGCACGACTGTGAAGAACACCAGCAATACAAATATCCACAGACCGTCGCTCATGATCTTTACCTCCGGCCCGGCATACCGTCGGTGCGGAACAACTCGACAGGCAGCTCTATGCCACGCGCGTGCACGTCTTGCAGGAACGCCGGGACAATGCCAGTTGGCTTTAACTCGCCCAGTACGTTGCCCTTCGCGTCGATACCGCGGCGTTCGAAGGAAAACAGCTCCGTCGACGTGATGATGTCACCCTCCATGCCATTGATCTCCTGCAAGCTCACGACGCGGCGTCGACCGTCTTCCATGCGTTCGACTTGAATCACGATGTCGATAGCCGAGGCGATCTGGGAACGCAGCGCCTTGGTCGGGAAATTGATGCCGGTCATCGATACCATATTCTCGATTCGGCCGAGCGCGTCGCGCGGCGTATTGGCGTGAATCGTGGTCAAGGAGCCATCGTGACCGGTGTTCATCGCTTGCAACATATCGAGCGCCTCGCCACCGCGCACTTCACCCAGCACGATGCGATCCGGGCGCATACGCAGGCTGTTTCTAACCAGATCTCGCTGAGTGATAGCGCCGCGGCCTTCGATGTTCGGCGGGCGGGTTTCCAATCTCACGACATGCGACTGTTGTAGTTGCAGCTCGGCCGAGTCCTCGATGGTCACGATTCGATCAGTGTCGGGAATGAAGCCGGACATGAGATTCAGCAGCGTGGTCTTGCCCGCGCCGGTACCGCCGGACACCACGACGTTGAGCCGGGTCTTCACGATTGCATTCATCGTTTGCGCAATCGCGGGCGTGAGGCTGCCGAGTTGGATCAAGTCGTCGATGCTGAGAAGCTCGACTGCGAACCGACGAATCGACATCGATGGGCCGTCGAGCGCGAGCGGCGGAATGATTGCGTTGACGCGCGAGCCATCTTTGAGGCGCGCGTCGACCATCGGCGAGGATTCATCGACGCGACGACCGACCGCCGAGACGATGCGATCGATGATGTTGAGCAAGTGGGCATCGTTGTTGAAGGTGACATTCGTAAGCTCCAGCTTGCCACGCCGTTCGACGTACACCTGCCTCGGGCCGTTGATCAGGATGTCGGAGATTGTTTTGTCGGCCAACAGGGGTTCGAGAGGGCCAAGTCCAAGCACCTCATCCTCGATGCGGCGGATGATGCGATGGCGTGACGCAATGCTGAGTGGTGCCCGCTCCTCCGAAATGAGATTGTCGCAGACGTCGCGGATCTGACGTCTCGCATCCTTCTCGTCGGCGTTGGACAGCAGCGACAGATCCAGGACTTTGAGCAATCGTTGGTAGATCGTTTCCTTCCACTCGCGCTCGGCGGGCGAGAGTGGTTGCATGCGGTCGTCCGCATCGCTGGTGTCGCCAGTGGCGGAGGGGAGGCGCTTCAAGGCAGCCAGGTTCTTGTCCGCGCTCATCGGGATCTCCCGGGCAGCAAGTTGGAAAAGGTGCGCGCGAACACGCCTGGCCGGACTTGGGCAGAAGTTCCGCCGAGCCGAGTCTCTAAAGCCATGACCGCGCGCGTGATCGGTGCGCTGCCTGCATGGTCGAGCAGGGCAGTGCCGCTATTGATACATTCCGAAGCCAACCTGAAGTCGTTCGGCACCAGTGTCGGGGAATTGCAGGCGAGGGTCTTCTGGATATCGTCCGCGGTGACGGTCGAGTCTTTTTCGTAGCGATTGATCACTACGCACAATTGCTCTTTGCTGACGCCGACGTCACTGCGCAGCCATTGCACCAGTCGCGTGGCGTCGCGCACAGCAGTCACGGACTGCTGCAGGATTAAAACGATCTGGTGGGCGCGCTGCACGACTGTCGTTGTCACAGCGTCGACGCACCTCGGCATGTCGACGACGACGTGCTCGTGATTGCGCAATGTTACTTCCAGCAGTTGACCGACGGCTGCACTGGACAAAGAGCCGGTTGCCAATGGCTCGTCCGTGCCATGGCTAAGAACATTCAATCCAGAGCCGTGCCTGGTGAAATAGCCTTCGAGCGCGACTTCATCTAGCTCGGTCAGATTTTCAAGGGCCTGGGCAATGCCGCGTTTTGGGTAAAGGTCCAGATACAACGGCGCTGCGCCGAATTGCAGGTCCAGATCGAGTAACGCTGTGCGCTGTTTGGACTTCACGGCAAGCACGTGAGCGACGTTGCATGCGAGCATCGTCGCGCCGCAGCCGCCTTTTGCGTTCATGAACACGGAGACTCTGCCGGGCGCGGCCGATCGAGTAGCTCGGGGGCGTTCTTCCAGCGTCCGCTGAATTGCCTGCAGCAGATCTTCCTCGGCGATCGGCAACGGCAATAAGTCTCTGGCGCCGGCTTGCATCGCCAGGCGCATTACATTCATATCGCTCGCCGTACCCACGACGATCAAGGCCGGTCTGCGTTCCGGCGAGCGGGCCGCGAATGCTTCGAGTTCCTCGCGCCACAGCTGGCTCAAATGTAAAACCACGAGGTCGGGTAAGGTGTCGACGCCATGAATCGGGTCGACGTGTCCGTTGGTGTTGAGTTGCCGGTGTGGAGCGAAGCCTGCCGAGCGCAGCGTGCGTTCGAGCTGATCGAGCATCTCCTTGCGGCGGGAGACGAGCAGAATGTTCAGCGAATGACTCATGATCTAGACCGCCGGGCAGGCGACAAACGCCTGTTGCGTGGGGGAGTAGCCGAGGCTTTCTCTCGGCAGCGTTGCAGCGAACTCGGGCATGACGAACCTCGGCATGACGAAAGGAATCATCAGGTTCATCTGGTAACCGACGATGCGCACCCGCACGTACTGGATGGACGTAACAGATCCGCCAGGGTTGGCGATGACCGCGCCGTTCTGATCGAGATAGGAAACGGCGACGTGGCTGGTGGTGAGATCGGGTGCGATCTGGCTTGCTCCGCCACCGTTGGCCATGATGGTCACTTGAGCGGCACGCGCATCGCCTATCGGACACACGGCGGCGACTCGTGCCCCGCGGCGCGTACCTTCCACCAAGGCGTTGGCAACGAACAAAGCGCGCCCGAACTCGATGACTCCAAAAAGAACCGTAAACAATACGGCCCCCACGATGGCGAACTCGATCGTTGCGATACCGCGTTGGTGGCGCATCATCACAATGCCCTCATCACGACCGTAGCCGGAAACGACATCGTCAGATTGATTGGCGCACCAAAACCGAACGAAGGCAGTGTCGCGCCGAGCATCGGTCGATAGCTGTAGTTCGCCGAGACTTGCACGAACCCGCCACCGGCATCGGTGACCGTGACATTCGCCGCAGTCAATCCGGGAAGCAACGGCGTGCCCGTGCCGGCAGTGTTACCCGTGACGACCAGGTTGCGTGCCGCGTTACGGGTCTGTGTGGAGATGCTCACGATTCTGGTGGTGCCGACCGACGCGTTGACGACGGCGTAGCGAGCACCATCGCGCACTGATTTCACCAGCGTGTTGTATTGAAACAGAGCGCGGCCTACTTCGGCCGTCGCGAACATCAGCAGAAACAGCAGCGGGGCGCTGATCACAAACTCGACCATGGCCAGACCGCGACTGCGCGCTCGGCTGCTCATGAGTCGTTACTCGTCGGGTCGTCGTACAGTTGAATGATGTGTGGGCCGTTGCCCGCGACCGGATTCGGGCCCGGCGTACCGTTCGCCGCGCAACCCTGAATGAACTGGCCGTATACATACGAGTCGTTGCCCTGCTGTTCCGCGGGCTGCAGCAGAAAGAAACAAGCGAAGCCGAGCAACGGCACCGAACCGGAGCCGTTGGTCGTGCCAGTGCAGTTGCCGACCGGGACTGCGAGGATGCGGCGTTCGAAGGCGCCGATGCCACCGTCGTTCACCGGCTGGTTGTTGTAGTTCGCGGGATTCACCAGCAGGGTGTTGTACTCGTCGTAATCGAAAATCTGGCTGACGTTTTGTGATGTGATGAGAGTGTTGCCCTGGTACACGTCGTAGCTCGTGCCGTTTTGGACCGCGCGCAGCGCGGGAGTTTGTGACCTGACGATTACGTCGGGCGGATAGGTTCCCTGCGCGCCATGCATGGGGCCGCTGTAATCGCCGAAGCGCGTGTTGAGTCCCTGCGCGACAGGCCCCGCTTCATTGCCAGGCTGCGTCTGAATAGTGCTACCGCCTGTGATGCATGCGTTGTAACTGCCGGCCATGTTTTCACGAACGACGGACGCGCCCGACCCGCCGAGCTGAATCAACTGAAAGTTGCCTGGACCCACGTTGGACTGGCCGCCCGAGGTCGATTTCTTCAGTACCGCGGGCGCATTCAGTGTGTAACCCCAATTTCCCGCCGCACCGGCACCCGAGCTGCCACACACCATCATCGGCGCAACGTTGCACACTGTGCTGCCAACGGTAAGCGTACGAGGCCCAGCCACCGCGGCCGCTGCCACAGTCTTTTGAAATATTCCGCCGACGCGGACTAGAAAGGCCGGCATCACGAATCCAGTGGCACGCACGCGAACGTAAGGTCCGTTAGGGGCTCCCGCATTGAAGGGAGGCAAAGTACTCGAATATTCCACCGTCACTCGGATGCTGCCGTTGCCGGTGCCATAGGCGGTCGACAGCTCGCGGTTTCCCACTGCGCCGGCATTGTTTCTAAACGCGTCCATCGCCTCGGCCGTTGCGAGTGCCGTATTACCTGTGTCGTCCAGCGTTTTAGCCGCGGCCAGGGCAGCAGCATCGGCGGTGTTCTGCAATCGTGTCTTGTTGAGGAAGGCGTGACCCAGGTCGAGCGCCATACCCGCTATCAAGATCAGCGCACCCATCGCGACCGCAACCAGGACCGCGACGGCACCCCTTTGAGATTTACGTGACTTCGAGCGCTGCATGACTGGCCTCGCCGATCACTTGTTGCCGATCTCGAACACTACTGGCTGTTTCACTTCCGTACTGCCTTTAGCGACGTCCTTGCGATAGACGTCCATCGCATTCTGCAATCGAGCGCCATCGGCATCCTCGGGAGGCAGTGCCGGGGGATTGCTCGCCGCGGCGGGATCGAAGGTTTGAGCCTGCACCAATTGCTGGACCGAGCGGCCGTAGTCCTCGTCGCTAAACGTGTTGGCGCAACCTGCGATCGTCAGCACAGTGACCACGAGCCCCGATTTG
>Ga0247784_1000029_pt1 | contig 56005 bp, 52 predicted proteins | sample UWRJL169409R5_FD_179909 | JGI IMG/M metagenome (GOLD analysis project Ga0247784, IMG submission 179909) | Plant litter microbial communities from Arlington Agricultural Research Station in Wisconsin, United States - UWRJ-L169-409R-5 | ecosystem: Environmental > Terrestrial > Plant litter >...
CCACAGGTTCAGATCCGGCGGATCGAGCTTCGCCGGCCCGGAGCCGTCGAGCACGAAGTGCGCGTGGCGAGTTGCGGCACAGTTCGGAATCACCGCGACCGGCAGCGACGCGGCGTGCGTCGGATAATCTTTGATCTTCACATCCAGCACGGTGGTGAGGCCGCCGAGACCTTGCGCGCCGATGCCGAGCGCGTTGACCTTGTCCATGATCTCAAGACGCAGCGCTTCGATCTTGGTCTTCGCGCCGCGCTCGCGCAGCTCGTGAATGTCGATCTCTTCGAACAACGATTCTTTGGCGAGCACCATCGCCTTCTCGGCGGTACCGCCGATGCCGATACCGAGCATGCCGGGCGGACACCAGCCGGCGCCCATTTGCGGCACGACCTTGAGCAACCAGTCGACGATGGAATCGGACGGATTCAACATCGTCATCTTGGCTTTGTTTTCCGAGCCGCCGCCCTTGGCCGCGACCGAAATCTCCAGCTCGTGACCCGGCACCAGCTCCATGTGAATCACCGCGGGTGTGTTGTCCTTGGTGTTCTTTCGATCGAACGCCGGATCGTTGACGATCGACGCGCGCAGCGTGTTGTCCGGATGGTTGTAGGCGCGACGCACGCCTTCGTTGATCATTTCGGTGAGGCCCAGGGTGGCATCCCACTGAATGTTCATACCGGCTTTGACGAACACGGTGACGATGCCCGTGTCCTGGCAGATCGGGCGATGACCTTCGGCGCACATGCGCGAATTCACCAGAATCTGCTTGATCGCGTCCTTGGCCGCGGCGCTTTCCTCGCGCTCGTAAGCGGCCGCCATGGCCTGGATGAAATCGGGAGAGTGGTAATACGAAATGTACTGGAGGGCGTCGGCGACGCTCTGGATCACATCATCCTGCTTAATGGTCGGCATGATTGGCGGCGGCTGCTGGTCGAGGGAGGTCGAAAGAGGGCGGAATCTACCTCACCGGGCGAGGCTTTTCACCCGTTCGAGGTAAGCCTGTTCATCCGGCAGGCGCTGTGCCCGTTGCGCTTCCCAGAGCGCTTCGGCCAGGCACTCGATGATTCGATGCTCGGCGTCGTGCTCCGAGCCCATGCGCCTGGCCAGGGCCTCGTAAGCCTGGCGGATACCTGCAGGGCGGTTGGTGCTGATCTGATCGCGCACGGCCAGGTGCAAGCCCATGTGCAGAAAGGGATTCGATTGACCGCCCTCGGGCGTGTAGTCGCGCGCGACAACGTTGTCGGGCCGTTCCAGCGCCGCCTGATATTCAGGATGGAGCGCGATCACGTCGGCGACCTGAGCCTCCAGCGGCTCCATCGGCAGTCCTTCACGATGCTTACGCCAGGCCTCGATGTACACGCGACGCAGGTCGTCGCGCGATTGGTTGTCGAAAAAGGGCATGCGGGCATTTTAGCCCGTCTTGGCCCGACTAGAGATATTTGCGCGTCAGCTCGGTCGAGACCTCCCAGAGCCGCTTCGCCATCGCGGCGTCGGTCTGGTAGGCGTGCTGCGGAGCCGGGCCGCAGTCCTTGAAGTACTCGCCCGTGACTTTCGCCAGGCTCGGCTGAGTGGCGACATAACAAACGGTGGCCGCACCTTCGGCGACGGGCTTCAGCTGATCCGGCCAATCGTCCTTGGAGAGATGACGTCGAATGTTGGTGTCCACCGCACCCGGCGTCAGGCAATTCGAGGTGGCGCTCGTGCCGCGCAGGCGTTTCGACAACTCCAGCGAGAACAGACCGTTGGCGAGCTTCGAGTGCGCGTAATAGTTCTTCCAACTCTTGCCGGACAGATCGTCGAACTGAATCCCGCCCTTCGGCGCGTCACGATGATTGCCGCTGCCGACGACCACTACACGTCCTTGTTCCGCTGTCGTCACGCGATCGAGCAGGCGCTGCGTTAGCAGGAAGTGGCCGAGATGATTGACCAGGAAATGTTGTTCGATGCCGTTGATCGCGTGCCACTCGCTGATGGTGATGCCGGCGTTGAGAATCAACATGTCGATGCGCACGTTCAACTTACGAATCGCATCGGCGCATGCGACCACCGATGCGAAGTCCGAAAGTTCGAGCACCACTGGCGTCGTGCGGCCTTTGATTTGCGCGCAGGCTTGCTGACCTTTCTCAAGCGTCCGCGCCGTGCCGATGACATGCGCGCCGCGAAGTGCCAGCACGCGCATTGTTTCTAAACCGATGCCGGAGTTGCAGCCGGTGACGACCGCGGTTTTGCCGCTGAGGTTCAGGCCGCTCGTGACTTGTTCGGCGGTCGAACCGATGCAGGAAGCGGCCTGCGTCTCAGTCCATACAGCCAGGGTAGCGAGCGAAGCTCGCACTAAAAAGTCGCGACGTTGCATGGTCAAGGTAAGCTGATCCGATAGAGCAGCATCGATTCGCTCGTGCCGGTAGTGATGAACCCCACGTCGCCGTCGTGAATGGCACCTATCGGCAGGTTTCGCAGCAACATTCGTCTGACACCTGCGGCGGTCCAGATCATGAGTTGCCCGTTGGCGTCGTCGAACAGCACACGACCGTCTGCGACCGAACGCACGTTGCCGGCCTCGCCGACGTCCACCGTGGCTGTGCCGTCGTTCGCTTTGATTCTGTAGCTGGGGTCAATCCATACAATCCAGCCGTCGCGCAGCTGCGGCTTCATCTGCAACGATGGACCCAACGACGTGGGTGCGGTCGCATTGCTCACTGGGGCGATGAGGATCTCGCGTTGATTTCCGAAGTCGAGCCAGGCCAGCCGTGAGTTATCGGTTTGAACCGTTAAATACGGAGAGTTGCCGCCGGTGAGCACGTCCGTCGTCTGCGTCTGCAGGTTGTAGCGAAACACATCGACCAACAGCTGGGGGCCGACACTGCCGGTCTGTGCCGTGAACAAGAATTGCTCGGCCCCCGACGTCGTAACCATGTCGAAATTCGACAGGCCGTCCAGCTGCAGGGCCGAGGCGGGGCGCGAAACGACGGTCACTGCGTCGGTGTCCAGGTTGTAGATTTGGAAGTGATTCGCGCTGCTCTCGGCCAACCACATGACCCATGGCCTCTTCAGCTGGGGAATCCCGTTCGCCGTCGAGCCTCCCTGCAGCGACAGGTTTTTGACTTCTCCGGTCGGAGTGAAGGCAAAAATGTGGCGGCTGGCAGGCGGCACGTAGGCACTCATGACGACGTAGCCACCGTCCAGCTGCCAGTCGGCAATGCCGGAGAGATTGGCCGGAATTGGTAGTGTCGTTTCGGCACCGGCCGCGTTTCTCAACACGACCGATCCATCCGTCTTCCGATACAACACCACGCCTTCGTCGGTCGCGAGCAACTCGGCGACGTTACTCGCGACGAACTCATAGATCAGTTGAGTCGGTGCCAGGATCACGCGACGGACATCGGTCCGCGTGCGGCCCGCCGAGTCTTGTGCGCTGACCGTCAATGTATATTCGTCGGCCGGCAGCCCGGCGAGCGAGTAATCGATTCCGAAGCTGCCCGAGGTTTGCGCGGGCAGTTGCATGATTTGTACGTTGCCTAGCGAGGCCGTGACGACGGCGGTCGACACGTCTTCGGCGAAAGTACCTTCCAGGCGCAGCGTATCGCGCACCAAGGTCCCGTTAGCGGGCGATGTCACGGTCAATCGCGGCCTGGTGTCGATGTCGATCGTAGCCGTGGCCTCGCCGGTGTTGCCCGATCTATCGGTGGCTACGAGACGAAAGACGAGCGTGCCTCCCGGCAGTTCGGTCGTCGGGACCGAGAAGACATAGGCGTCGTTCCCCTGTAGAACGCGCAGCGGCGCGCCGTTCACGAAAAATTCCAGCTGTTGAACGCCGGCCCGAGCGGTGACGGTGGCCGAGACGATCACACGATCTTCGCTACTGGAGGCCGACGTCATCGATACGTCCAGCGAAGCCGCGACGGTCGGATTGTCGACGAAGATCGACCGGGTCAGCTCCACGCTCACGCCGGAAGGCAGGCGCACGAACGCTCGCAACAAGTGATTGCCGTCTGTGTAGTTCCTGGCATCCAGGTTGAATGGAAATGTCGGGCCGGCGGTGCTGGTGTTGATTGCGTTCGGGTTGGCATCGATAAAGTAGGCGACCGAGCTTGCGCCCACTGCGTTCGCTACCGTCAGCTGCAGCGGGCCGCTCACCGGCAAAGCCTGATCGATTTCGATCGACGGCAGGCTGTCCAGATTGATCGGCAGCTCCGGTGCATCGGGTGAAACTTCCAGCGGCACCGAGTAGGTGTCGCGAGTCGCCCGCACGCGATAGGTTCGCGATGCGTTGATGATTCGCTGCCACGTGTAAATCGTGTTGGTATTCGCGGCGGGCGGCAATGCTTCGAGCAGCTGCCATGAGCCGTCGACCTCTCGCACTTCCACCGTGAAGCCGGTCTCGGCGGCGAAAGCGTCTCGCCAAGTGATCGTGAGCTCCTTCGTATCCACGCGCAGGTTCGCTTTCAGCTGCGAGTTGCGAGCGTTGGCGATGTCTTCCGCCGTAGGAGCCGGTGTGGGCGGCGGGGGCGGATTGTTTCCAGTCGGAGGTGGGGTGTTGTTTGAACCGCCGCCACCACCGCCACAGGCAGCCATCAGGCATAGAAACAACGGCGCCAGCACGCCGGTGCGAATCCGCGCAATCATCAAGCTCCACCCTTAGCGATCTTCCGTAGTCGACGTGAAGATCTTACCGCGTCGTCATGCTCGCCGAGCAATCACCAACGCGATTGCGCACGTCTGAGTGCTTATGTCATCCGCGGGCGGATTTCGCTCGTCGGATTTTCTTACGAGTGGGCGCAAACGTTTTCGGCCGGCGGGATTCAGGTTCAGGTTTGGTCTTTTCTCTGTACTCGCACAGATCGAGGATCACGCAGCTCGGGCACTTCGGCTTGCGCGCGATACAGGTGTAGCGGCCGTGCAGGATCAGCCAGTGATGGGCGTCGTGCGCGTATTCCTCGGGCACGACCTTCACGAGGTGATCTTCCACGGTGCGGACATTGTCGCCAGGCGCAAGACCGGTGCGATTGGATACACGAAAGATGTGCGTGTCGACGGCGATGGTCGGATGGCCGAACGCTGTGTTGAGAATCACGTTCGCAGTCTTGCGGCCGACGCCGGGCAACTCTTCCAACGCTTCGCGCGATTCGGGCACTTTGCCGCCGTGCTGTTCGATCAACGCGCGACAGGTCGCGATCACATTCTTCGCTTTGGTGTTGAATAGTCCGATGGTCTTGATGTAACGAGACAAGCCTTCGACGCCGAGCGCGAGAATCTTCTCCGGTGTGTTCGCATGTTTGTACAGCTCGCGAGTGGCGAGGTTCACGCTCTTGTCGGTCGCCTGCGCCGACAGGATCACCGCGATCAGCAGCTCGAACGGCGTGGAATATTCCAGCTCCGTGGTCGGTGCGGGCATGGCCGCTTTGAGGCGTTCGAAAATCGCGGCGATCTTTTTTCTATTCATGATTCGGACGAGCGGCGGCGAGCGAGCCAGTTGCGAGCGGCGATCAGCAGTCCGAGCGAGATGAACGCACCGGGCGGCAGCATCGCGAGCAGGAAGCCCATGTCGACACTGAACACTTTGACTTCGAAACGTTGAGCCCAGGCGCCGAGCAGGGTGCCTGCGCCGTTCAGCAGTGAGCCGCGGCCGACGAGCTCGCGTGCCAGACCGAGTGCAAGCAATGTGAGCGCGATGCCAATGCCGATTCGCACGCTGCGATTCAATGCGCTGATCAGGCTCGTGGGCGTTCTGAGCGCGTGATCGATCATGATCGCGTTGACTGCGAGTAGCGGCAGAAACACGGTGAACGACGCGCCCAAGTCATGAAACCATGCTTGTAACGACAGCTCGGTCGCGGTTACGAGCCCGGCCGCGATCAGCAGACAGGCGGCGAGCGAAATGGTTGCGTCGAGCCAGCGTCGAATGACTCCGAACAACAGCGTCGAGAGCGGCAGGAGCAGTAACACGACGACGCTGACCCCGAGTGCTTTCACGACGGTGTCGCTGACGGCGAGCAATGGGCACAGCGCGAGCAATTGTATCGCGCTGCTGAAAGCAGGCGAGCGCGAGTCGCCGCCTGCCAAAGCTGGTGCGACCGGTGCGATGTATCGTTCGACGTGCGATTCGTTTTTCTGGGGCGTGTTCATCGATGCTGCGCTTCTTTGTACAGCAGTTCTTCGTTGCCGCGATAGAACTCCAACGTTCGGCGCACGGCCTTCACGATTGCACGCGGCGTGATCGTTGCGCCAGTGAATGCATCGAAGTCCCCACCGTCTCGTCTGACTGTCCAGCGCTGCTGCTGCGGGTTCGTTAGAGATAGACCGCGAAAGCGCGTCAACCAATCCTTGTCGCGATTCTCGAAAGCGTCACCGAGGCCCGGTGTCTCGTTGTGACGAATCACACGGGCACCAATGAGTGTGCCCTTGGGCGCGATGACGACCAGCAATTCCAACGGACCACGATAGCCGTCCGGTGCCACCGAGCGAATGGCGACGGCGACCGGCGCGCCCGCCTTGCGCATGCGATATGCCGTCACCGGGCTCGCGCTGCCGAGCAGATCCGGCGAGCCGACCTGGAGTGTGTCGGTCAACGGATCGTTGTCGTAACTGTCGGGTGGGACGAGCGTGTCGAGGTGCTGCTTGATCCACGCCTGCTGATTGCGAGCTATACGGTCGCGTGTGACGTTCGCGATGACAACCAAGCCTACCGTGAGGACGGCAGCGATGATCGCCAGCGTGGCTGTCGGCATAGCGATGCTTCGCCGGGGCGCCGGCGTTTCGGACGTGTCATCGGGCGTGGCCATAGATACGCGGAATCGTATAACGATCGATCAACGGCACGGAAAGATTCATCAGCAACACGGCGAACGCAACACCATCGGGATACCCGCCCCAAGTTCGTATCACGTATGTGAGCACACCGATGCCTGCGCCGTAGACGAGCCGGCCTTTATCGCTGGTCGCCGCCGAGATCGGGTCGGTCGCAATGAAGAATGCACCCAGCAGGCTCGCGCCAGAAGTGAGATGGAATATCGGCCCCGCATAAGCGCCGGGATCGATCGCGTACATGACGCCGGAGCACACCGCGATGGCCCCGAGCATTGCGACCGGGATGTGCCAGCGAATGATCTTCAGCCACATCAACGCCAGTCCACCGACCAGCGTCGCCAGATTGATCCATTCCCAGCCTCGCCCGCCCAATGTTCCAAAGATCGGTGCCGCCTGCGCTTCCGCCATCGTCATGCCCATCTTCAAATTCGTGCGCAGAGCATCGAGCGGCGTTGGCGAGGTGACCGCATCCCACGTCAGCCTCGGCGGTAGTGCGCCGGTGAGGATGGTGCGAATCGATTCGCCGATCGTAAGCCTGGCATGTTCGATATCCATGCCCGCTGGCGGTAGCCACTGCAGCAGCTGCACCGGAAAAGAAACCAGCAGCACTGCGTAACCGACCATCGCGGGATTGAACGGGTTCGCCCCGAGCCCACCATACAAATGTTTCGCGAGCAGGATCGCGAATGCCGTTCCGCTCACCACCAACCACCACGGCGCGAGTGGTGGCAGGCATAGCGCCAGCAGCACGGCTGTGACAATCGCGCTGCCGTCTTTCAGGAACGGCTCGATTGGTTTTTTTCTGAGCTTCAGCGCCAGTGCTTCTGCGAGGAGTGCGGTGACCGACCCTAGTGCGATCTGTACCAGCAGTCCTACACCAAAGAACATCACATGCAGCACCACTGTCGGGACCAGCGCATAGATCACAATGCGCATGACCCGCCCGACGCTATCGGGTGCGACGACGTGCGGAGCGGTGGCGATGGGGAAGGGCATTAGTCTAGGGGATAGGTAGTTTGCTAGGCATCACGTATAGCAGGATGACGTGTGATCTCGTCGTTTGGCGATCATCTACAAAGTACGATATAGGTGCCGCGCTATACTAGCAGTTTACGAGGACCATCCTCGACAGGTCGCCCACCTACTGGATGGTGCTCAAGAGTTATTGCCGCATCCACGAATGCGCTGAAGCGTCTTGAATCAGTGCGTGAGGCGCCGCGCGCCGCAATGAATTCGAACACTTCCTCAATGTGCGTGAAGTTCTGCGCCGACAGGCAGGTTGTCGCCGCAATGTCGGTCTCGCTTGCTGGCGATCACCCTGGTACGCGCCTCGAAGCGCCCTGACACTTCGGCAGCGTCCTAGGCTTTGCCCCGTTCGAATTCAGCATCTGCGTGACAGGTACTTCGATTTATCTGTTAGTCATCCTTTGTACAGCTCTCAGCCGATTCATTGCGCTTACGCCAAAAGGCGTTAGCGCCCAGTAGGTGCCGCGATCCTTCAAACTTCGATTCTTTACACTCTGAGCTATAAGGCCCAGCGCGCTAAGCTGGATAAGTACGGTCTCGAAGTCGCTCTGGCTTACTTCAGCGTTTCTAAGTCGCCTGTGCCCCTTGTAGTCCTTGTCCTTTCGAATTTCCGCCGCAGCCAATCGACCAATAAACTCTGAAAGGCGCGATTTGATCTGACTTGTGTTCGCTTCATGGAGCATGAGTGGCGAAGCTTCAGAGAACAGTTGATTCCATGTGACAGAAACAGTCCATTCCCATCCGTATGTCTTATCGTCAGGTCCAGTGCTGTCAAGCTTGCAAATAATGTCGAAAGACTCCTCCCCCTGGGCTAAGCCTTCGGTTCCCTTTGGTGCTTGCGTTTGCGACGCATCTCGCTCGGATTCAAGCTGCTCTATTCTCTTTCTAAGTCGTAGAATCTCAGCTGTGGCATCGGCGCTAGGTAGTCGATCAGCCCGTACCCAACCGACACCAGGATGCTTCTTCTGGAGCATGATTAAACTTCGACTCACGACGGACCCAAGTTCCTGTGCTGTAGTCCAATGCTTGCACATTTTATGCTGGACCAATTTGCGGAACTCGTCGAGCGCTTTGCGTCCTTCCTCTGTTTGCTCCGTATGCTTTGCTGGTAGAGAGGTCGGGTCTTTATGCAAGAACGCGATAACAGGTTTGTCCGCCTCAACAGCGTACCGGTACTCCATCTCGGTGTAGCTAACTTTGTCAGGGCCTAGGCTTCCATAACGACCGCCAATAATAACGATGTAGTAGTCGCAATCATCAATTACGCCTTTAATAAGGGACCATTGATCCTCACTTGCGGCGGGGAAGAGTTCCATTCCAGAGGGTATGCAGTCGAGTTCCAAGAGAGCGTGCATGATCTCTTGTCGCTCGTTCTTCAAATCTTCATAGGTCGAGCTGACAAAGACTTGATACCGCTTATCAGTGACGCTCAATGTTATTCATCCTTTCTTATTTGCTAACTCTGATTTAGACGCGTCGTCGTTAGCGAGAGCACGCTATTTGGAGATATTCATCTGCCCTGTCTGTGACTGAAATATTTCGACCGTCACTATAGCTTGGTTGTGGGCAACTCCAGCCTCATCAATGAGATGATAACAGGTCTAGCCTGGGGGCAATGGGAGCACGACGCGAACCCGGATAAGATGGGGAGGATGATTGAATGATGCGCTGCCCGGCGAGCGGAACGGATTGAGATGTGATGCTAATGGGACGGACACTGCACGAAGTACTATCGAAGCAGCTTCTGAAGATGTAGTTAGTCAACTGGGCGCACGTGCTTCGCGATGCGGACTCCATGTTTCTTCCCACTTAGCCGCCTCGCTTGACGCGTTTTTCCGCCAGCTTCGCCCGATGCTCGGCTTCGAGCCGCTCCAGTCGCTCGTTGCGAGCGTAGTAACGAGCTCGCGCCGCATCGGCTTCGACGCGAGCGTCCAACTCCCGCGTGAGCAAAGGCTTCGCCTCGCGGAAGCGTTCGACGAGCGGGATCTGGCTCGGGCAGACGTAGTCGCAGCAGCCGCATTCGATGCAATCGAGCAGGCCGTGGCGGTGGAGTTGTTCGCCGTCGTAGGGATGTAGATACCAATGCAGCTGTTGTGGCAGCAAAAATGCCGGGCACGCTTGTGAGCAGGCGCCGCAGCGGATGCAAGGCATTTCGGGGCCGCGAGGTTGAAGGTCGAGGTTCGAGGCGGCGACGACGCAGTTGGTGGCTTTGAGGACGGGTAGGTCGTCGTGAGGTAAAGAGGCGCCCATCATGGAGCCGCCCATGATCAGTCGTGACATGCGTTCAGTGTAGCCGCCGCAATCGGCAACGATGCTCGCGATGGGCGTGCCGATGCGTGTTTCTAAATTGCCGGGTTCGCGCACGCCGTCGCCGGTGACGGTGACGATGCGACTGATGAGTGGTTCGCCGTCGCGAACCCACCGAGCGATGGCGGCTGCCGTGCCGACGTTTTGACACACGACACCAATGTTCGCGGGGAAGCCGTCGTGAGGGACTTCGACGCCGAACACACTCGCGATAAGTTGGCGCTCACCGCCGGCGGGATAAACACTCGGCACGACACGCACGTGGATGCGCTGATCGGCGGCGGCATCGATGGCTTTGCGGAGTGCGGCTGCTGCTTGTGGCACATCGTCTTCAACGGCAATCGTGCAGTCCTTGGCGCACAGCGCATGCATCAGGACGCGTGCACCGAACACGATGTCTGCAGCTCGCTCACGCATCAATATTTCGTCGCAACTGATGTAAGGCTCGCATTCGGCGCCATTCAGCAGCAGCCGCGGGCCGTCCTCGAACAGCGAGCTTTCGAGTTTGTTAGCAGTTGGAAAAGCAGCGCCGCCCAGGCCGACGATGCCGCCGAGCGCGATGTGATTGCAGGTCTCGGCGGGGGAGAGTTGTTCGAAGTCGATACCGATGTTTGATTCGTGGCGTTCGTCACGCCCGTCATTCGCAATCACGATGCTGAGTGACGGAGCGCCCAGGCGATGCGGAGCGGGGCGCGGTTCGATGGCGATCACTTCGCCAGAGGCGGGCGCATGCAGCCAAGCACTGATGCCTGGCCCGGGCTGTGCGATTGATTGGCCCATGCGCACACGCGTGGCCGGCTTCACGAGCGGCTTCGCGGGCGAGCCGGAGTGTTGATCGAGTGGAATAACAAATCGCTCGCTGATGCTCGCGGCGCGCAGTGGTTTGGCGGTGGACCGCTGCTTGTGAGCATCAAGCCGCAGTCCACCGTGCAGTGCATGCCGTGAGGCCACGCTAGTGCGCCTTACTCGGCGCCGGTTGCATCACGATGCAGTCGACGGGGCAGGGTGGAATGCATAACTCACATCCAGTGCACTCGGCGGCGATGACGGTGTGCATGGCTTTGGACGCGCCGACGATGGCGTCGACGGGACATGCTTGAATGCACTTGGTGCAGCCGATGCAAGCAGCCTCTTCGATGAATGCGACCACCGGATATTCCGGCACGACGCCAAATTCTTTTCCGACCGGCTTGGGATCGACGCACATCAACTTTGCGAGTGCGTGCGCTGTGCGCTCACCGCCTGGCGGGCATTGATTGATGTCGGCAGTACCTTGGGCGATTGCTTCTGCGTACGGGCGGCAACCGGTGAACGTGCATCGGCCACACTGCGTCTGTGGCAACAGCGCGTCGATGCGTTCGACGAGCGTGTTGTCGGTTGCACGCGTCGCATTCGCCGCGGTGGCGACACCGGCGAGCGCGGTTAGAGCGACGATGATGAGAAGGGCAGTGAGCATCGCGAGGTCGTCATTCCTGGATGAATCCAGTGAAACCCATGAACGCCAGCGCCATGATGCCCGCAGTCACCAACGCCAACGGAGCGTCGCGAAACACGGTGGGCACGTCGGCGTGTTGCAAACGTTCATGAAGCGCTGCGAACGCGAGCAATAAGAACCCTAGGGCCGCGGCCATGGCAATCGAGAAAAGCACGACATCGACAATGTTTTGCATGCGGATGTCGACCATCAGCGCGACGCCGAGCACGGCGGCGTTGGTCATCATCAGCAAAGCGAAGCCCGGACGCTGCGGGCGCAGACGACCATCGCGTCTCAACAGCCATTCCACCAACGGCACGACCGCGAGAATCACAGCGACGAATGCGAGCGTGCGCAGATAGGCGAGCCCAGTCGGTTCAAGTAGCAGGTCCGACAGCAACCACGTGATGGCAGCGACGACCGGCACGGTGATGAACGATGCGACCGCTAGTGCCTGCGCGGCCGCAAATGTTCCAGTGATCGCTTCGAACGGCCGCCACGACGACATGCGCGTCAACGCCATTACGTTGACTAGCACCGCGCTGAGAAGAATGAGCAGCAGGGCGGACATGCTGGCGACAACGCTACTTCACCTTCATGCCCGCGGTGGCGCCTGAGTCGGGCGACAGCAGGAAGATCTCTTTGCCGCCGGGGCCGGCCGCGAGCACCATGCCTTCCGACGTTCCAAAACGCATCTTGCGCGGCTTGAGATTTGCCAGCACCAGCGTGAAGCGGCCCATGAGTTGATCCGGCGTGTACGCGGAACGAATGCCCGCGAATACCGTGCGCTGACTCTCGCCCAGATCGAGTGTGAGCTTGAGCAACTTGTCCGCGCCTTCGACCGTCTCCGCCGCGAGAATCTTCGCGATGCGCAGATCAAGCTTCGCGAAGTCTTCGACTGTGACTTCTGCCACGGCGCCCTCGACTGCTTCGGCCGGTTTGGCCGGGGTCGTCGCCGCGACGGTCGTGGCCTTCGCGCTCGGCTTCACTTCAGGCTCGCCGGTATCGAACAGTGCTTCGACTTGTTTCGGATCGACTCGCTGCATCAGGTGTTCGTACACGCCGATCTCGTGTCCCGCGGGCAGGATGTCGCCAAGATCGCGCCAGGTGAGTGGCTCGATACGCAGGAAACGTTCCACCTGCGCGGCGAGCGCGGGCGTGACGGGTTTGAGCATGATCGTGAGCTGACGGAACAAGTTCAGCGCGATCGAGCAAACATCGTGCAGTTCGGCTGCGCGCGATGGATCCTTCGCCATTTCCCAAGGCGCCTTTTCGGCGATGTATTTGTTCGCCACGTCGGCGAGATACATCACAGTGCGCATGGCGAGACCGAACTCGCGGCCCTCGTACGCCTCGGCAACTTCTTTGCCCTTGAGTTGGAACCACTCAATCATGTCACTGGCGGGGACGGTGTCCGCGTCGGTGATGTAGAGCTTGTGATCGACCTTCGGCAGTTTCGGTGCGAGCTTGCCGTCGAAGCGCTTGGCGATGAAACCGGCGCAGCGGCTAGCGATGTTCACGTATTTGCCGACCAGGTCGGAGTTCACCCGGGCGACGAAATCTTCCGGGTTGAACTCGATGTCTTCGACATACGCGTTGAGCTTGGCTGCGAGGTAGTAACGCAGCCACTCGGGATTCATGCCGAGGTCCAGGTAACGAACCGGGCTCAAGCCGGTGCCGCGCGACTTGGACATCTTCGCGCCGCCGATCTGGATGAAGCCGTGCACGTAGACGTTGTCGGGGACCTTGCGGCCCGCGAACTTCAACATGGCCGGCCAGAACAGCGTATGGAAATAGATGATGTCCTTGCCGATGAAATGAATCTGCTGGACATCGTCGGCGGTGATGAACTGCTCGAAGCTGCGCGGCTCGCCGTTAGCTTTTGCTTTGCCGGTGTCGAAGTAGTTCTTTAGCGATGCGAGGTAGCCGACCGGCGCGTCCAGCCATACATAGAAATATTTGCCCGGCGCGTCGGGGATCGGAATGCCGAAGTAGGGCGCGTCGCGCGAGATGTCCCAATCGCCGAGCTCTTGATCGCCTTTGCCGCTGAGCCATTCGCTGGCTTTGTTTGCAACCGAGGCTTGCAGGCGTTTGGTCCACTCGGTGAGGAAGTCGACGCAGCGCTTGTCGGACAGCTTGAAGAAGAAATGGTCCGAGGTTTTGCGGATCGGCTTGGCGCCGGAGAGCGTCGAGTAGGGATTGATCAGGTCGGTCGGCGAGTACACCGAGCTGCAGTTCTCGCACGAGTCGCCATACTGATCCTTGGTGTGGCAGTTCGGGCACTCGCCTTTGATGTAACGATCGGCGAGGAACATGTTCTTCACCGGGTCGAAGAACTGTTCCACCGGCTTGTGATAGATCAGGTTGTTCTTTTGCAGAGCCCGGTAGATGTCCTGCGACAGCTCGGTGTTCTCGGGCGAGTGAGTCGAATGCCAGTGGTCGAAGCTCAGCAGGAAACCGTTCAACGAGCGCGGTCTTCCGGCGGCGATGCGGGCGACCAGGTCTTCGGGGGTGATGCCCTCGGCTTCGGCCTTGAGCATGATCGGAGCGCCGTGCGCGTCGTCCGCGCCGACCCAATGGACCTTGTGGCCCTGCAGGCGCTGGAACCGCACCCAGATGTCCGCCTGGATGTACTCCATGATGTGGCCGATGTGGAACGGCCCATTGGCGTACGGGAGTGCGGTGGTGACGAAATAATTACGAGGTGCGGCGGTCATTTAGGGCGCTGGGGCGGGAGCGGCAAGGACCGAAATTATGCCACGGTGTGGCGACTGCGAGAGCGTGGTTGTTTTTCTTGCCTGCCGGCGCCGGTTCGGAGTGGATTGGCTACCGCGATAACGGGGCCATTTTTTTTTGCCCTGTGACACCGGTACGGAAGGGGCTTGCTACCGCGATGGTGGGGTATTTTCCTTGCCTGCGGCGCTGGGCCGGAAGAGCGCCGGCTCGCGGAATTGCCGAGCGCAGATTCCGAGCCGGGCGCAGGGCTAAATAAAATCCCGTGGTTCGGGAGGCCGGCGACGTCAGCCGATATCTTTCACGTTCTCGAACTTCGCCTTGTTGATCGCCTTCAGGTAGGCGGAGCGGCCGGTGATGACGGCTTTTTCCAGCAGGTCCTGGATGGCGCTGTCCATCAGGCGCATGCCGAAGGCGGCACCGCTTTGCATGGCGTTTTCGAGCTGGTCGAGCTTGCCCTGGCGGATCAGGTTGGCCACCGCAGGTGTGTTCACCAGGATTTCGTGGGCCGCGACGCGGCCGGGTTTGCCGGCCTTGGGAATCAGCTGCTGCGAAATCACGCCTCGCAAGGACGTCGACAACATCGCGCGCACGTGCGACTGCTTGTCCGCCGGGAACGCATTCACGATGCGATCCACCGTCGGGGCGGCGCCGTTCGTATGCAACGTGCCCATCACCAGAATGCCCATTTCAGCAGCGGTCACCGCGATGCTCATCGTTTCGTAATCGCGCAACTCGCCGACCAGGATCACGTCCGGGTCTTCGCGCAAAGCGGAGTGCAGGGCTTCCGAGAACGACGGGCTGTGAGTGCCGATTTCGCGCTGACTTACCAGGCAATTCTTGCGCTGGTGGACGAATTCGATCGGGTCCTCGATGGTCAGGATGTGACCTTTGAGGCGCGCGTTCATGTCGTCGATCATTGCCGCCAGCGTGGTTGACTTGCCCGAGCCGGTCTTGCCCGTCACCAGGATCAGGCCGTTATTCACTTTGCAAAGATTGCGGATCGCATCGGGCACGCCGAGCTGATCGAGGGTGAGTGCCTTGGATGGAATGGCGCGGCAGACGCAGCCGAGGCCGTACAAGTGACGCATCACATTCACGCGAAAGCGCGAGACGCCGGGGATGATGTAGGCGAAGTCGGCGCCGTGCTTTTCATCGAGCCGCATCTGCGCGGCGCGAGGCATGATCTCGCGCAATGTTTCTTCGACGAACTGTGCAGTGAGTACGTCCGGTCGCAGGTTGTGCAACTCGCCGTACAGACGAATGCGCGGAGGGTCGCCGGCGATGAAATGAAGATCGGAGCCGTTCTTGGCCAACACCTCTTTCAAGAATTCGTCGATGCGCTTCGGCCCCGCCGGTGCGTTGGCGGGCGGAGGCGACGAAGGGGCTTGGCTAGGTTCAGTGCTCACTGTGATTTCCCTTAGCCGGGCGCCAGGTCGAGCTTCGGCAGCACGCTGGTATCGGTGACGAAGCGCGCGAACACTTTCTTGTCGTTCGCATACACGTACGCATCGTCGGGATCGATTTCTTTTGCCTGCACGTTGGCGAGCAGCGCCTGGTCGAGCATCTGCATGCCGAGGTCTTTGCCCATCTGCAGCTGCGAAGGAATCTGGTGGGTTTGATCCGTCTGGATCAGCTTACCGATCGCGCGTGTCACGACCATGATTTCGCAAATCGCCTTGCGACCGCGCTGATCGGCGGTCTTCACCAGCACCTGCGTGATCACAGCGATGAGGCTGTTGGAAAGGAATGCCTTGGTTTGTTCGCGTTCGTCGGCCGGCAACGCGTCGACGACACGGTCGATGGTTTTCACCGCGCCGGTCGTGTGCAACGTGCCGAGCACCAGGTGGCCGGTCTCGGCGGCGGTCATGGCCCAGCGAATCGTGTCCGCATCGCGCAGTTCGCCGACCAGGATCACGTCGGGATCTTCGCGCATGGCGGCGCGCACGCCTTCGGCAAACGACGGCAGGTGCGTGTTGAGCTCGCGCTGGATGACCTGGCTTTGTTTGCTCTTGTGCACGAACTCGATCGGATCTTCGAGGCTGATGATGTTCACCTTACGGGTCGCGTTGAGGTGATCGATCATCGCCGCGAGCGTGGTCGACTTGCCGGTGCCGGTCGAGCCGGTCACCAGGATCATGCCTTGATGGTTGTCGCACAGCTTCTTGACGATGGGCGGCAGGCCGAGCCGGTCCAGCGTCGGCACATCGGAAGGAATGGCGCGGAAGGTCGCGCCCACGCCGGTCTCTTTGCGAAACACGTTGACGCGAAAGCGGCCGCCGGTGCCGGACACATAGGAAAAGTCGACGTCGTGACCCCGCCGCAGCTGGTCGAGATTGGCGCGGCTCATGATCTCGGCGATGTAGCCTTCGAGCTCGGCCTGGCTCAGGTCGCGAAACTTGATGGGCATCAAATCGCCATGCATGCGCAGCATCGGCGGCAGACCGACTGCGAAATGAATGTCGGAGCAGCCTTGGTCGCTGCCGAGCTTCAAAAAGGCGTCTATACGGGCCATGGGGCCGGGAGCCTACCGTGTAAGGAAGGTGGCCGCTACCAGGCGGATCCTCAAGCAGCCGTCCCTGGAGCCTCGACCAGCCGTTACGTCCGTGTACCGGCGCTCGCGCGGTTCGACGCGACGTTAAGTCGCCTCGAAAAGGCATCCGCGCTCGCCCTTTAAGTACTAAGTGAGGGCTTTTTCGAGCGCGGCGCGCAGCTCGTCCATGCTCTGGTAGCGCTTGGTCTTGTCGACGGACATCGCCTTGGTCACCAGCTCCGACAGCGGCTTGGGCAGCGAGGGGTTCACTTCGGCGGCCTGCTTGGCCTTGCCCTGGACGTGTTGATACATCACGGACATGTGATCGCCGCGGCTGTAGGGCGGCACGCCGGTGACCATTTCATACATGATCACGCCGACGCTGTAGATGTCCGCTCGATCGTCCACTTTCTTGCCGAGGATCTGCTCGGGCGCCATGTACTTGGGCGAGCCGATGACGTAACCGGTCTTGGTGAGCTGCGTGTCGCCTTCCTTCTGCGCGGCGGCGACGCCGAAGTCCACGATCTTCAACAGCCCTTCGTTATTGATCAGGATGTTCGCGGGCTTCAGGTCACGATGCACGATGCCGGCCTGGTGCGCGACCGCCATGCCGGTGCAAATATCGATGCCGTATTTCATCGCGCGCGGCAGCGGCAACGGTTTCTCGTTGACGATCTCGCTGCCCAAGGTGTGCGACGGGAAGTACTCCATCGAAATGGCGTAGTTGCCGCGCATGTACAGGAAGTCGTAAATGCGGATGACGTTGCGATGGGTGATCTTGCGCGAGTAACGCAACTCGTGCACGAAGCGCTTCATCATCTCTTCGTCTTGAGCCACGTTCGGGTTCAAGAACTTCAGGATCAGCCGCTCTTCGACGACCGTGTCTTCCATCAGCAGCACGGTGCCGAACGCGCCTTTGCCGATCTTCTCGATGAACTTGTAGCGGCCTTCGATCACGTCGCCCGGCTTGAGCGTACCGATGTCGAGCTTCGCGGTTGCCGCGGCGGCCTCTTCGGCCTTTTTGATGACTTGATCGACGTCGCCGCGATCGATGAGCAACGTGCGCGCCGGCTCGGCCATCGTGCGACTGTTTGCGCGAGCGGCGGCAGGTTCGGCGAGCGTCTTGTTTGCCTTCAGGGCAGCGGCCACGGCCGTGCTCGAATAGCGCATGTCCAGATCTTCGATCGCGCGGATTGCGGCATGCTCGATGGTCGGATCGTTGGTGTTCGAACCGGCGGACTGAATGTAACTACGCACAGCGTCGGCGCGCTTGTCGTCGGCGAGCCGGGCGAGGGCGTTGATCGCCTCGACCTTGATTTCTTTTTCCGGCCGGTCGAGCAGGCCGACCAGCGACTCGATGACTCGCGTATCGCCGAGCTTGCCGAGCGCACGCGCGACTGTCGGTAGCGAGCGAGTGTTCGGCGTCTTGAGCATGTCGACCAGCGCCGGCACGGCTTTTTTGCTGCCGATTTCCGCCAGCGCGTCTACAGCGCGCTCGCTGACCCACCAGTCCTTGTCCTTGGTGGCGTCGATCAGGAAGTTGATCGCGCGCTCGTCCTTGGTCTGATTCAGGATCTCGATGGCGGCGCGGCGCACGTCTTCGTCTTCGTCGCGAATCAGCTCGATCACCGCATCGACCACGCGAGGGCCGCCGATCTTGCCGAGCGCGTCGGCGGCGCGGGTGCGCACCCACCAGTCGTCGTCTTTAATGACTTGCAACAGATGTTTGATGTCGTGAGCCGTGCCGAGATGATTGAGCACCTCGACACCGGCGCGGCGCGCGTATTCGTTTTCGTCTTTGAGCACCTCGATGAGGTACTTCATCGTGTCCGGGTCTTTGGCGCGCACCACCACGTCGATGGCGCGGTTGGCGACTTCCAGGTCCGGGTCGCGCAGCAGCTGACAGATCGGTCCGATGTTCAACGGGCCGTCCATCTTCGACAACGCATTGAGCGCCGCCTGCCGGATCATCTTGTTCTGATCGCGCAGCTGCGTCTGCAAAGCCTGCGACACCTCGGGGCGATTGAAGCGCGACAGGATGTTGATGATATGAACGCGCGAGGTCGAATCCTTGCCTTCGATGCGGCTGATCAGCTCGGGAATGCTCGACTCGTCCGCGAGCTCGCCGACGATGCGGAACAAGGCCGCCTTTTCGTTCGATTCCTGGCTGTACGCGTGCTGGAGCAGGTCACGCACCGTGAAGCGGCCCTTCTGGGCCGCGATCACTTCCAGAATCGTCGGCTTCGGCATGTCTTCGCGGCCGAGCAGCTCCATCAACTGATTGGGCGCGTAGTTGCGGCTCGCGACCAGCGCCTGGCCGATGGCCTGAACGGTGCGCGGGCTGCCTTCGACCATGCCTTGCGCCAGGATGGGAAAGCTCTTGTTATCGATCAGCTGAGTCAGGATGTCGACGTAGGACGCCGTTTCCTTGCGATCCGCGACCGCAAGCGCGTCCAGGATTTTGGGAATGGCGCCCGGGCCGACCTTGGCGAGCTTCTGCAGCGCTTTTTGCGAGTCGGGATGCAGCGGGTCCCCGATCCCGCGGATCTCGGCGATCAGGCGCTCGGCTCTCAGATCGGAAAAAAAACTCATCTAGACAGTCCGGTATCCATTTCTTAGTGGCGAACGTTCCAAGTCCCCGCCGGGCCCCGATGCTGACTGAGAAAGGCCAGGCGCCAACATCCGCATTGAATATTGCCGCGCATTATGCCACACGACCGGTTTCCCGCCCGAGCTTCCCCCTGTTGGGGCGGGGCGGAGATCGATCCGCTACAATCCGCGCCCCGCGGTTGCAGCCTTTCCCTGAACGCGTTCCCATGACTTCCGATACTCCCCAATACGAATCCGAGCTGCGCCACCTGGTTGCCAGCTATGTCGACCCCTACCTGGGCCTGACCCTGGAGGCGGCCGGCGCGGTCGCGGCCGTCAACGTCGCGGACGGCGCAGGCACGGTCGCCATCGAGCTTGGGTACCCCGCGCGCCGCTATGCGAGCGAACTGGCTGCCGAGCTTGAGAGTCGCGCGCGCATTTTGCCCTGGCTCAAAAGGGTGCACGTCAATGTGTCCTGGCGGGTCGCTTCGCACAGTGTGCAAAACAATCTCAAGCCGATCCAGGGTATTCGCAACATCATCGCGGTGGCCTCCGGCAAGGGTGGGGTGGGCAAGTCCACGACAGCGGTGAACCTGGCGCTCGGCCTAGCGCACGACGGCGCGTCGGTTGGCCTGCTGGATGCGGACATCTATGGGCCGAGCCAGCCGCAAATGATGGGTTTGAGTCACGAGAAGCCGACCAGCCCGGATCAGAAGACGATGATTGCGCCCGAGGCCTACGGCATCAAAGTTATGTCTATTGGCTTCCTGGTGGATGTCGAGCAGCCGATGGTCTGGCGCGGGCCGATGGTGACGCAGGCGCTGGTGCAGCTGTTGGAAACGACGCGCTGGGGCGATCTCGACTACCTGGTCGTCGATATGCCTCCCGGTACCGGCGACACTCAGCTCACGCTTTCGCAGCGTGTGCCGGTGAGCGGCGCGGTGATCGTGACGACGCCGCAAGACATCGCGCTGCTGGATGCTCGCAAGGGACTGCGGATGTTCCAGAAAGTCGCGGTGCCGGTGCTCGGCGTGGTGGAGAACATGAGCACGCATGTGTGTTCCAACTGCGGCTTTGAAGAACATATCTTCGGCGCCGGCGGCGGGCGTCGCATGGCCGAGCAATACGGTGTGGATTTGCTGGCCGAGCTGCCACTAGACATTCGTATTAGAGAACAAGCGGACGGCGGCAAGCCGACTGTAGTCACTGAGCCGGACAGCAACCTGGGTCGCGCTTACATCGACCTTGCTCGCCGGACCGCGGCTCGCCTGGTGGTGAGCAACTTGCAGTCCAGCGTGGCATTTCCGACCATCAGCACCGAAGACACCTGAGCCTCCGGGCCTGGTCACCAGTCACTAGTCATTAGTCACTTTATAAAAGACATGAGCATCAAATCCGACCGCTGGATCCGCCGCATGGCTGCCCAGGGCATGATCGAACCGTTCGAAGCCGGCCAGGTGCGCACCGCCCAGAAAAACGGCGTGGATGGGAAGATCATTTCGTACGGCACGTCGAGCTACGGCTACGACGTCCGCTGCGCCGGCGAATTCAAGATTTTCACCAACATCAATTCCACCATCGTCGACCCGAAAGCCTTCGACTCCAAGAGCTTCATCGACGTGACGTCGGATGTTTGTATCATCCCGCCGAACTCGTTCGCGCTCGCCCGCACCGTCGAATACTTCCGCATTCCGCGCAGTGTGCTGACGATCTGCCTGGGCAAGTCCACCTACGCCCGCTGCGGCATCATCGTGAACGTCACGCCGCTCGAACCGGAGTGGGAAGGCCACGTCACCCTGGAGTTCTCCAACACCACGACGCTGCCCGCCAAGATCTACGCGAACGAAGGCGTGGCGCAGATGTTGTTCCTGGAGTCCGACGAAATCTGCGAGACCTCGTACAAGGATCGCGGCGGCAAGTACCAGGGACAGAAGGGTGTGACGTTACCGCGCGCTTGATGTTGCGCGGTTACTTCTGCTGCTGAAACGACGTCAGCACCATCACCGTCTCGACTTTGCCTTTGCGGATCTGCTCGGCGCGGGCGGCGAGAAATTCCATTTTGGGGACGAGCCAGAAGCGGGATTGGCGGTTGGAGCCCTGGCGGGTGCTTTCGTAGAGGACGGTATCGAGTTTGCCCATATCGGTCTCGGCGACGGCGGGACCGATCTTGTTGTAGTTGTAACGTTTGACGCGATTGTCGTCGATGAGCGGAATGGCGCCGGGTTCTTCGCCGCGCAATAGCGATGTGACGACGTCGATCTGCATCGACAGGCGGTCCTGAATTCCGTCTTCCAACGGCAGCTCGATCTTCTCGCCTTCGATCGTCCCGGTCGCGACATTCTTTTGCCAATCGAAGTGCAGCTTGCCGTCGCGCGACGTGCTGGACTTGCCGTCTTCGAGTTGCCAATCGAGGGGATGCACGCCGTCGGGGCCGATTTCCATCACGCTGCGTTCGACAGCGGCGCTGCTGATCATGATGCGCGCGAGCATCGAAGGATCGGCAGTCGTTTCGTAGGTATAACGATTGGTGGCGGCGTCGCGAGACAACTTGAAAGTGAGATTACCCGCCCGCATGCCACGATAGGTGACGGAATACGTCGCGGTGAAAGGCTTGGGCATCACGGCCTGGCCTTCGGGTTGGGCGGGAGCTGCAGTCGCGAACAGGGTGCTCGCCAGCAGAGCCATCGTCAGTGTGGCCATCGACCGCATTCAAGCTCCTCGTCAGTCGTTCGTTACTTCGATCACCGGCTGGTCTAGGGGCCGACCGTCGAGCCACGCGCGGTGCTCTCGCAACTGCAGGCGCCCGTGCGCAAACCAATCGATCGCCTGCGAATAAATCCTGTGTTCCTGCCGCTGAACTCGTGCTGAAAGGGTACTTTCGCTGTCGCCGGGCAGGACTTTCAGCTGCGCTTGAATAACGAGCGGCCCACCGTCGAGTTCCTCGGTCACGAAGTGCACGCTCGCGCCGTGCACCTCATCGCCCGCTTCCAAACAACGCCGATGCGTGTGCAGGCCGCGGTACAGCGGCAGCAGCGACGGATGGATATTCAGTATGCGATCCGCGAACGTCGCAATGAACGACGGGCTCAGGATGCGCATGAATCCCGCAAGCACCACTAACTTCGGTGCGAAGCCCGTAACTAGTTTCGCCAACGCGACGTCGTAGCTCGCCCGATCGGGAAAATCGCGAGGTGACAACGCACGGGTAGGGACTTGCATCGACGCGGCGATCGCCAATCCCGGCGCGTCCGCCTTGTCGCTGATGACGGCCCGAACATCGACGGGCAGCGTCCCTTGTGCTGCCCGTTCCGCGATCGCCTGCATGTTGCTACCGCGACCGGAAATCAGAATCACGACCGGCAGGTTGCCGCTGACAGGGTCCCCCGAGGAGGACTTCGAAACGTCGTGCATCAAATATTACTTGTGAATCACGACGCCGTTGTCGCCGCGACGCACTTCACCGATCACCGTCGGCTGCTCGCCGAGATCGGTGAGCGTCTTCATCGCTTTCTCGCAGTGTTCGGCGGCGACGCAGACGGTCATGCCGATGCCGCAATTGAAGGTGCGATACATCTCGTCGCTGGGAATGCTGCCGGCCTTTTGCAACCAATCGAACACTGCCGGCTGTTTCCAGGTCTTCGCGCTCAGCAGCACTTCCAGCCCCGGCGGAATGACGCGAGGAATGTTTTCGGTGATGCCACCGCCGGTGATGTGAGCAAAGCTGCGCACCGGCACGGTCTTGGCGAGCGCCAGCAGCGATTTGACGTAAATGCGGGTCGGCGCGAGCAGCGCGTCGTACAACAGACCGCTTTCGATCTTGGTCGTCGGCGTGGCTTTCGCAGTCTTGAGCAGCTTGCGGATCAGCGAATAGCCGTTGGAATGCGGGCCCGAGGAGGGCAGGCCGATGATCACATCGCCGGGGCGAGTGTTTCTGCCGTCGATGACCGCATCCTTTTCCACGATGCCGACGCAGAAACCGGCGAGGTCGTAATCGCCTTCGGCGTACATGCCCGGCATTTCTGCCGTCTCGCCGCCGATCAACGCGGCGCCGGCCTGCACGCAACCTTCGACGATGCCTTTGATCACCGTTTCGGCCACGTCGACGCTCAGCTTGCCGGTGGCGTAGTAGTCGAGGAAGAACAACGGCTCGGCACCTTGTACGACAACGTCGTTGGCGCACATCGCGACCAGGTCGATGCCGATGGTGCTGTGGCGGCCGGTTTCGATGGCCAGGCGCAGCTTGGTGCCCACACCGTCGGTGCCGGACACCAGCACCGGTTTCTTGTAGCGATCCAGCGGAATCTCGAACAGCGCGCCGAAACCGCCGAGACCGCCGAGCACTTCGGGGCGCATCGAGCGTTTGACGGCGGGCTTGATGCGTTCGACTAGTTCGTCGCCGGCTTCGATGTCGACGCCAGCGTCTTTGTAGGTAATGGGCTCGGAGGGTTGCATGGTCGGCGGGAGCAGACGGAATGGTATGGAGGGTCGGTGTGTTATTTTACACGTCGCGAACCGGGCATTGCAGGCGCTTGTTAAGGAAGGATCGATGACGGACTGGGCGAGTCGAGGTGCGGCATTGATCCGCTTGCTGGTGTTGTCTGTGGTCCTAGCGGCCCCGGCGGGCGCGGTGACGCTCGGCGATCTGTACGAGACCGATCAGCCGGTGCCCAACAATTCCCGGGATCAGGCCTTCGTGGAAGCCTTGAAAACCGTGGTAGTGCGCGTCAGCGGTCAGCGCGATGCGCCGGCGCGCCTGGGTGCCTCGCTGAACGATCCGCGTAAGTATGTCCAACGTTTCGGCTTCACCACCGACAACGTGCTGCAAGTGGGTTTCGACAGCGTGTCGGTCGATAAACTGCTGCAGGGCGCGGGCTTGCCGATCTGGGGCCGCGAGCGCCCCGCAACGCTGGTGCTGTTGAACGTCGTGGAGCCGGACGGCTACGCGCATTGGATCAGCGGCGATCAGCCCAACGCGCAAAAGGAAATCGTCGGCAAGGTGGCGCGTCAGCGTGGCCTGCCGCTGAAATGGCCGGCGGTCGATCCGGCGGGTCTCGATGAATCCACCGCCTTGCAGGAAGCTGAACGATACGGCGCGAACGCGGTGCTGATAGGCAAGGCTCAAGGCGGATCCGTGCGCTGGACGCTGGTGTCTCGCGACGGCTCGGCACAATCCAGCGGCGGTCTCGAAGACGGCATTCATCTGGCGGCGGATACGTTCGCACGAGTGTTTGCTGCGTCGGCCTCGACGGTCGGCAATGTCCTGGTCGAAGTCTCCGGCATTCGCGATCTCGATGCTTACGCGTCGACGCTGAATTACCTGGAGAGCATGACGCTGGTGCGCGCCGTGGCACTGGAACAAGTGTCGGGCGACACCATGCGTTTCAAGCTGGCGGTGCGAGGCGATGCGACCACTCTGCGTCGCGCGATCGCACTCGATAATAAATTGATCGCGCAGGACGACGGCGGCGCAGCTCCCACCGGCGAGCGCCTGTCGTTCCGCTATCGCCCCTGAGCGGATTCCATGCGGCACATTCCCAACGCACTGTGCATTCTGCGCATGCTGCTGGTGGTGCCGGTCGCATGGTTGTTGAGCGCGGGCGAATATCAGCTGACGTTGTGGGTGTTTGCGTTCGCCGGTTTGACTGACGGGCTGGACGGATTTCTTGCCAAGCGCTGCGGCTGGACCTCGAAGCTCGGCGCGATCCTCGATCCGCTCGCCGACAAGATTTTGCTGGTCAGCGTGTTCATCACATTGGCGGTGCTGGGCATCGTGCCGATGTGGCTCGCGGTGACGGCGGTGTTGCGCGATGTGACGATCACCGCGGGCGCGATCAGCTACAACGCGCTCTACGGTTATCCAAACGGCAATCCCACGCTCATCAGCAAGATCAACACTGGCTGTCAGATTTTGTATCTCTTGCTGTCGGTCGCTGCCAAGGCTGGCGATTGGGCACCCGACACTGCGCTCATCGTGCTCGGCGCGCTGGTGTTCGTGACCACTGTCGTCAGCGGCATCGACTATGTCGTTACTTATTCGCGCAAGGCGGTCGAAGCCAGCCGGCAGCAACGCGGGTTGGCGTAATGCAGCTGCCTTTGGGAATCCGGCTGCAAGACAGCTCCGTGTTCGAGAGTTACTTGCCCGGGCGCAATCAACCAATCGTCGACGCGTTGTTGAATCTTGCGTCCGATGAACAGACACGTGCGCCGACGTGCCTCTGGTTGCATGGTCCGACCGGCAGCGGCAAAACCCATTTACTACAAGCGGTCTGCGCGTTGGCCGGACGTTCGGGGCGAGCTGCGGCTTACTTGCCGTTACCGCAAGTGATCGATTTCGGCGCTGAGCTGCTTGCAGGCTTCGGCGAGTTGGCGGTCGTTTGTTTGGACGACGCGCAGGCGATCGCAGGTCGCAATGCTTGGGAGCGGTCGTTGTTTCGACTGCACCAAGAGCTCTATGAAAACGGCGGACGTTTGTTGGTTTCGGGCGCGACGCCGCCGGCTGCGTTGCCGTTTCAATTGCGCGATCTGGCATCGAGGCTGAACGGCGGCCTGGTGTTGACGCTGCAATCCCTGGAAGAACCTGAACAGATTGCGGCATTGCAATTGCGCGCGCAGGTGCGTGGCTTGGAGCTGCCGGACGAAACCGCACAGTTCATGTTGAGGCGCCTGCCTCGCGACATGGCGCATCTATACAGCTTTCTCGATCAGCTCGATCAAGCGTCGTTGATCGCGCAGCGTCGCCTCACTGTTCCGTTTGTGAAGTCAGTGTTGGAACAGCACCCTCAGACTTGATCGCGGGTCGCGCGCAGATAGCCGATCAACAATACAAATAACAAGAACGCGACCATCAAGCACAGTCCCGCCCAAGCTCGGGACGCCGGGTTCGCCACTGCTTCAGTGATCGCGACCACGAGATAGGGCGTGATCGCGAGCGTCATCCACGCATACGTCCGGCGATTGCCGGCGAGCAATTTCGGAAGTGCAATCCACAGTGGCAATGTCAGCAACGCAACGAGCACGGCGTCGCCAATGGAGAACCCGGTTCTTGCTCGCCATGTGATGAGTGCGACGACCAACATGGCCGCATTCACGATCACGGCATTTCGCAGCCGTGTCGCAAGGGGTGAGTGCATCGTCATCGAGACTCGCCGCTGAGTCGGACCGCCAGCTCGGCGACCCGCTTGCCGAGCAGGGTGGCCAAGGTCCGCTCCTCTGCGGTGAGCTTGCCGGCGCTGCCTTCGACTGCGTTGACGACGTGACTTGCGCCGTACGGCGAGCCGCCCGAGCGCGTGGTGTTGAGTGCGGCCTCCGTGTAAGGCAAGCCCACTAGATACATTCCATGGTGGAGTAGCGGCAGCATCATGCTGAGTAGCGTGGTCTCTTGTCCGCCATGCATGGTTTGAGTGGACGTGAACACACCGGCGGGTTTGCCGGCCAACGTGCCGTTAACCCAGAGCGAGCTGGTGCCGTCGAGGAAGTATTTCAGCGGCGCGGCCATGTTGCCGAAACGAGTGGGGCTGCCGAGGATCAGGCCGTGACATTCGCGCAGGTCGTCGTGTGTAGCAAACGGAGGTCCCGACGCCGGCACCGGCGGTTCGGGCTGCTCGATCACCGTCGTCACTTGCGGAACTGTGCGCAATCTGGCGCGCGCACCGCTCACAGACTCCACACCTCGACACACCTGACGAGCCAGCTCGGCGGTACTGCCTTTGCGTGAATAAAACAAAACCAGGATTTCAGCCATGCGCGCGAATGCTCCGAAAAATGAACGCTGCGCAGCTCATGTAGTTGGAATGCAACGAGACGTCGGCAGCCGGGGCGCGAGCATTGTATGCATGCGCTCCTTGACGGTGTAGATTTCGATTGATACGGTCGATTGAAAAAATCGCCATGGTAAGCCCGTCCTCCCTTCGTTGTTTGGCCGTACTCATGCTCGGCGGCATGGGTCTGGTAGCGTGCGCCGGTGCGCCGGTGCAGGAAATGAGCAACGCCCGGCAGGCGATCAAAGCAGCCCGCGACGCTTCCGGCGGCGAGCTGGCCACTCCGCCGTCCTTGATCGAAGCCGAAGCTTTGTTAAATCGTGCCGAGGACAGCCTGCAAAAGCGTGCTTACAAAGCTGCCCGCCGGGATGCGATTGCCGCGCGCGGTAAAGCTGCCGAAGCGTTGAGCACCTCGCGAACTGCCGACGATCTCAACGGCACCAGCTGACTCTCCTTGCCCGGAACCGCTCGAACCCTTAAGCGCTTAAGGAACGCGTATGTCCGATCTCATTGCGCGTCGTTGCTACATTTCCGGTCGCGTGCAGGGTGTGTTCTATCGAGCCTCGACCCGGCAAAAAGCGATCGAGCTCGGGTGCGCCGGTTACGCGTGCAATCTGGACGACGGTAGAGTCGAAGTGCTCGCGGTCGGCGAGCCGCACGCGGTTCAGTCGCTGCTCGATTGGTTGTGGCGAGGCTCGCCGGGGTCGGATGTGAAATTCGTCGAAGTGCGCGAGCTGTCGCTCGACGATCTCGGCAAGGTGCCGGTCGGCTTCGCGACTAGATGAATTAATTGTATTGCCAGCGATTCGCCAGCCGCGTCAGCACCAGGTCGGCGTAGTTGCGCCGGCCGACGCTGCCGTTGTATCGGGCCAGCGCCTTGGTGTAGTCGCCTTTCTCCCGATCCAGATAGAACTTGAGGATGGTGCAGCCCATGCGGATGTTTTGCGGAGTGCGCACCAGCTCGTGATTGTTCATGCCCAGCTGATTGGGCCAGAACGGCATCACCTGCATCAGCCCGACGGCACCGGCGTACGAAACCGCCCAGCGGTCGAAGCGGCTTTCCACATCGATGACCGCCATCACCAACCCAGGCGGCAGCTGCAGGCGGCGCGCCTCGCAGAACACGTGATGCAGGATCTCGGCGCGTTCAGCGTCGTTCTTGACCACCTTCTTCAGCTTCGGCTCCATCGCCGCCAGCCACACCTTTTCCTCGAATTTGTCTTCGAAGCAGGGCGCTTCCTTGAGGGTCTTTTGCAGGAATTTGCCGAGCGCAGGGTCCTGCTGGCGATCCGCCCAGCTGGGCAGCGCCATCATGGCAAGCAGCAGTAGCAGTAACGGGCGCAGCTGGGTCACGAAACCGTGTCGTGTAGGTGTACCTATCGCGGCGCGCACCATATCATGGCGTCAAACAGCCATAGATCGAGCGCGTCACAGGTGCCATCCTCTGCAATCCTGGAACCCGACGCGCGGCGACACATTCATTCTCAAGGAACGGCACCGGACACCTCCCGCTGCATGAGCGCCCAATACGACGAAAAATACGACAGCGGCAGCGCGGCTCCGACCCCGAGTCGAGGCGTGTACTGGTTGCCGAACCTGTTCACGACCGGCACGTTGTTCGGCGGTTTTTACGCGATCGTTGCCGCCATCGACGGTAATTTCTCGCGCGCCGGCATCGCGATTTTCCTGGCCATGGTCGCCGACGGCCTGGATGGACGCGTTGCGCGCTGGACCAATACCCAGAGCGACTTCGGCAAGGAGTACGACAGCCTTTGCGACATGGTCGCGTTCGGCGTCGCGCCCGCCATCGTCGTCTATCAGTGGGGCATCGAGCGCATTTACGACTACGGCACGTTTTGGGGCCGGTTCGGCTGGCTGGCGGCGTTCTTCTATGCTGTGGCCGCTGGCCTGCGGCTGGCTCGCTTCAACGCCCGGGCCGCAACGGCGGACAAGCGCTACTTCGAAGGTTTGCCGAGCCCGTCGGCCGCAGCGACGGTCGCGAGCTTCATCTGGGTGGTCAGTGAATTCCCGGTGACTGGCCTGCCAGCGCTGGTGCTGGCCTTCACCATCACGCTGTGCGCCGGCATCCTGATGGTCAGCAAGTTTTCCTACTGGAGCGGCAAAGAGCTGAATATGCGGGGGCGCATACCGTGGGTGTACGCGGCGGTGATCCCTTTGATTTACGTGATCATCTCGCTGGCCCCGGTGTCGCTGTTCACGCTGTTCGGCCTGTACGCGGCCTCGGCGCCGCTGTATTGGGTGTGGCGTAAAGTGAATCGCAAGAAACGCGCCCCCGACCCGGCATGACGCCGATTCCCGGATGGCCTGCAGCCAAGGCTGCCGGTAAGCTTTGGCTGGGTTTCAATCGCATCCGAAAATTCGTCTAAGCGTCCGCATGGATTCCCGCCGCCTGGCTTATTTGAAGGCACTCGATATCGACGTTTGGGAACGTCGTGACGCTGTCGCGCGGGCGCCTGTTGCGCAGCCTGTCATTGCACAGCCGGCCATTCCGCAGCCGATCATTCCGCAGGTTGAGAGTCCCCCTGCCATTGTTGCCGCTCCCGTCGTGGCGGATGCCACCGATACGGTCGGGAAGATGGGCTGGGAGGAGCTTGCAACCGCTGTTCGTTCCTGTACGAAGTGCCCGCTACATGCGACGCGCACCAACGGGGTGTTCGGCGTCGGCAATCGGCAGGCGCGTTGGCTGATCATCGGTGAAGCGCCCGGCGCGGACGAAGACAAGCAGGGCGAACCGTTCGTGGGCCGCGCCGGCCAGCTGTTGAATTCGATGTTGAAAGCCGTCGGCCTCGCCCGGGAACAGGTTTTCATCGCCAACATTCTGAAATCGCGACCTCCCAACAACCGCGACCCGAAGCCCGAAGAAGTGCGCGCCTGCATTCCATACCTTCACCGGCAGATCGAGCTGATCGACCCGACGCTGATCCTGTGCGTCGGACGGATCGCCGCGCAGACGCTGCTGCAGGTCGAGACGCCGATCGGCAAGCTGCGGGGCTCGGTGCATCGAATCGTGGGTAACCGGCCGATGGTGGTGACGTATCACCCGGCGTATCTGTTGCGCAGTCCAGTGGAGAAGCGCAAATCATGGGCCGATCTGTTATTGGCGATGCGTACCTTCGAAGCATTGCAAAGTGGGGCGGCGTGAGCGCCGAAATCGACCGCAGCGCCCTGTATCAAGCGGTGCGCTTCCGGCCGATGACGCTGGTCGATGTGCCGGCGGTGGTGGCGGTCGAACGTGGCTCGTATTTGTTTCCCTGGAGCGAAGGCGTATTTCGCGACTGCGTGCGCGTCGGCTACTTGTGCCGCGTGGTGGAGTTCGAAACGGCGGTGGCCGGCTACGGCATCATGTCTTACGGCGCCGGCGAGGCGCACATCTTGAACATTTGTATTCGTAACGATCTGCGAGGTTTCGGCGTCGGCCGGCGCCTGATGGATTTCCTGCTGACCCGGGCGAAAGAGGCCGAGATGCAGGACGTGTTTCTGGAAGTGCGCCCGTCCAATCCGGTCGCGATCAAACTCTACGAATCGCTGGGGTTCGTCAAAGTCGGCCTGCGCAAGGCTTATTACCAGGCCGCCAGCGGCCGCGAGGACGCGCTTGTCTACAAGCGGGTCCTGACCCGCACCTGATACCGCTTATAAAATAACGCTCGCCCTTGTGATCCATGCCCTTGCGGGCAGGGCGTCCCTATGATGAAACGTCGACATTCGTCATACCGGACCGGCATCGATGCAACTCGCCGTCGCAACCCCCGAGAATTATCGCCCGCTCGATACTGCGCGCACTTTGTTGCTGTTGCTGCTCGCCGCGGATCTGGCCTTTATTTTCCTGCACGTCCTGTACGTCGAAACCACCCTGCTGCGCGGCCGCCCGTTCTCGCTCGAAGCGGACAACGGCCTGCCCGAGGCATTCCAGTACGTCAAACAATTCTGGGTCGCGCTGTGCATGGCGCTGATGTTTCGTCGCGTGCGCGAGGTGGTCTACATCGGCTGGATGCTGGTGTTTATGTTCCTGCTGATGGACGACGCGTTCCAAATTCACGAACACATCGGCCAGTGGCTCGGCGCGAACTACGCGTTGCCGGTCGCCTTCGGCCTGCGTCCGGATGATATCGGCGAGTTGCTGTTTGCAGCCTTCATCGGTGGTGTCACGACAGTGCTCATCGGCTTCGGCTACTGGCGGGGCGATGACGATGCGCGCATCGTTTCTCGTGACATGATCATCATGGTGATCGTGCTCGCCGGCCTCGGCGTCGGCGTCGACATCCTGCACGTGATCACCTACTTCAAGGCGCCGCTGCTGGCGCAATTCCTCCTGATCCTCGAAGACGGCGGCGAAATGCTGGTGGTCAGCGCCATGGTCGCCTACATGGTCAACGTCCTGAACCATCGGGGGCGTGCGACGGTGGACTTGTGGGCTATCATGCGCCACTTCTACCGCCAGCGATTACGCCGCCCCGCCTGATGTCAGCCGAGCTAACGTCCCGAGAAATCAGCAAAAGACGCACTTTTGCCATTATCAGCCACCCCGACGCGGGCAAGACCACGCTGACGGAGAAGCTGTTGTTGTTCGGCGGTGCCATTCAGTTGGCCGGCACCGTCAAGGGTCGCAAGGCGGCGAGGCATGCGACGTCGGATTGGATGGCGCTGGAACAGCAGCGCGGTATTTCCGTGACGTCCTCGGTCATGCAGTTCCCGTACGACGGGCGCATGGTCAATCTGCTCGATACGCCGGGCCACGAAGACTTTTCCGAAGACACGTATCGCACGCTCACCGCCGTCGACTCGGCGTTGATGGTGATCGACTGCGCGAAGGGTGTCGAAGAGCGCACCATCAAGTTGATGGAGGTGTGCCGGCTGCGCGATACGCCGATCATGACGTTCATCAACAAGCTCGACCGCGAAGGTCGCGAGCCGATGGAGTTGTTGGATGAAATCGAGAAGGTGCTGAAGATTCAGTGCGCGCCGGTCACCTGGCCCATCGGCATGGGGCGCGAGCTGCAGGGTATTTATCACCTGCTCGAAGATCGCATTTATATCTATCAGGCGGGCGAGAAAGGTCGCGCCGGTACGCACGCAACGATCGACGGTTTGGATAGCGAGGCGGCAACCGAATTCCTCGGCATGCGCGCGAAAGCGTTTCGCGATGAAGTGGAACTGGTGCGAGGCGCTGCGCCGGAGTTCGATACGAAACTCTATCTCGCCGCGAAACAGACTCCCGTGTTCTTCGGTTCGGCGATCAACAATTTCGGCGTGACTGAATTGTTGTCGTCGTTCGTTCGTCATGCGCCGGGGCCGTTGTCGCGCGAAACGACCGGGCGTCCGGTGGAACCGACCGAAGAGAAGCTCACCGGCTTCGTGTTCAAGATCCAGGCGAATATGGATCCGGGGCATCGCGACCGTATCGCGTTCATGCGCATCTGCTCGGGCAAGTTCGCGAAGGGCATGCGTTTGTTTCATGTGCGGCTCGGCAAGGAGATGCGCATCAACGACGCGCTTACGTTCCTCGCGGCGGACCGTCAACACACCGACGAAGCGTTCGCGGGCGACATCCTCGGCTTGCACAATCACGGCACTATCAACATCGGCGATACCTTCACCGAAGGCGAGTCACTGATGTTCACCGGCATTCCGAACTTCGCGCCGGAAATGTTTCGTCGCGTGGTGTTGCGCGATCCGCTGCGCATGAAGGCGTTGCAGAAGGGGCTCGATCAGTTGTGCGAAGAGGGCGCCACGCAGGTGTTCCGTCCGTTGCGTAACAACGACCTGATTCTCGGCGCGGTCGGTCCGTTGCAATTCGACGTCGTCGCGTTTCGTTTGCAGGACGAATATTCCGTGCAAGCCACGTTCGACAACGTCAATGTGTTCACGGCGCGCTGGGTTTACGGCAAAGACGCGAAGAAGCTCGAAGAGTTTCGCACCAAGGCCTACGAGAACCTGGCGCTGGACCACTCCGGCGCGCTGGTCTACCTCGCGCCCACCCGTGTGAACCTGCAGCTCACCCTGGAACGCTGGCCGGATCTGGATTTCCGCGAGACGCGAGAACATCTGGCAGCCGCGGCCTGACGAACTAGGGCCTGCTAGCGTCGCAGCCCATGAAATCAGTGCTAACAGGCCCTTAACATGAAGTCCCCCCTGATCGACAAGAAGGTCTTCTCCTGGGCGTTGTACGACTGGGCGAATTCGGCCTTCGCGACCACCGTGATGGTGGTGTTTTTTCCGCTGTTCTTCAAACAGTTCCTGACGCCGGATCAGGATGCAACCACCAGTACGTTCTGGTTGGGCATCGCCAATGGCGTTTCCAGTTTCGTGCTGGCGATCATGGCTCCGTGGCTGGGGGCGCTCGCGGACCGGGGCAACGCGCATTTGCGCTTTCTGCTCGCGTTCACTGCAATCGGCGTGATTCCGACCACGCTGCTGGCCTTCGTCGGGCCCGGGCAGTGGGTGAATGCGGCGGTCCTGTTCGCGGTGGCCTCGCTCGGTTTCTGGGGCGGCCTGATTTTTTACGATTCGATGCTGGTCAAAGTGGCGCCGCCAGGACGCATCGATTCGGTGTCGGGCTTCGGCTATGCGCTCGGTTATCTCAGCGGTGGCTTACTGCTGGCGCTCAACTCGTTCATGTTCGCCAAGCCGGAAATCTTTGGGCTGGCGAGCCCGGAGGCGGCGATCCGCGCTTCGTTTGTCATGGTCGCGATCTGGTGGGCGCTGTTTGCCATTCCTATTTTTCGCAATTTTCCGAAAACCGAGGCACGCGCACCGATAGGCGCGGGCCGCGCGTTGCGCGAAGGATTCGAAGAGCTGGTGCGCACGTTCAAGGAAGTCCGCAAGTACCGTGCGGTGATTTTGTTTCTACTCGCGTATTGGATGTACATCGACGGCGTGAACACCATCATGAAGATGGCGGTGGACTATGGTCTCGCGCTCGGCTTTCCGGCCTCCAGCCTGATCTCGGGCATCTTGATGATCCAGTTCATCGGCTTTCCGGCGACGCTGGTGTTCGGCACGCTCGGCGACAAGTTCAGTCCGCTGATCGGCATTTTCGTCGGCATCGGCGTGTACTGCGCGGTGACGTTCTATGCCGTCTTCATGACCAGCGTTTCCGAGTTCTATATCATGGCCGCCGCTATCGGCTGCGTGCAAGGCGCGACGCAGGCGATGAGCCGCTCGTACTACGGCCGTTTGATTCCGAAAGATCGAGCCGGCGAATTCTTCGGCTTCTACAACATGATGGGCAAATTCGCGGCCGTGCTCGGGCCATTGCTCATGGGCACGACGGCGCTGCTCACCGGCAATTCGCGCATGGCGATCCTCTCGGTCGCATTGCTGTTCGCGGGTGGTGCGATAATGCTAGTTATCGCCGCGCGAGCTGCTCATAACGTTACGCCTGCAGCTGGTTCACTAGAAACTTCAGCCGGCTGAACTGCGTCGCCAACGGTGTGGGCCCATAACGCAGGTTCACATACACAGTGCGAAGCTCCGTCAATTGGGGCGCCAGGTCGGGTCGTGATTGCGCGACCCGGTCCACGTAATCGTTCGGGCCTTCGTGCGGCAGTCTCGGTAGCCCGCGCTTCGCGAGCTTTCGGCACAGTTGCTCATAGACGTGCGCAACCGGATCGCGAGACCGCGGTCGGAATTTCCACGCGAGATAAGCCGTCAGTGCGACGAAGAAGCCCACCATTGCCAGAACCAGCGCGACGACTAAATATTCCCAACGCGCGTCGTCGAAGTTGAGCTTCTCCAGCAGCCAGCGCTGCTGAGCCTCGCCGAACTGCACGACTTCGTTGTTCCAGAAAGTATTCGCGGCATCCCACGCCAATCTCACTTTCGAGAAAAACGCGTTGCTACGAAACGCACGGCCGGGCACATCTTCCGCTTCCGACAAGGCGGCATCGAGTCCCATCTCGATGCGACTAGGCGCGATCGCTGCCGTCGGGTCGATGCGCTGCCAGCCGCGACCGTTCAACCACACTTCGGACCATGCGTGCGCATCCGATTGGCGGACGATGAAGTAGCCGCCCATCGAATTGAATTCGCCGCCTTGATAGCCGGTGACGATGCGAGCCGGAATGCCGGCGGCGCGTGCCATGACAGTGAATGCAGAGGCGTAGTGTTCGCAGAAGCCGCGCTTGGTGTTGAATAGGAAATCGTCGACGGCGTTTGCGTCGAGTGCCGGTGGTTGCAGCGTGTAGTAGTACTCTTCGCTGCGGAAACGGGTCAGCACCGATTCGATGAAAGCTTCGTCGCTGCCGGCTTCTTCCCTCATCCGGCGCGCCAGTTCTTGGGTGCGAACGTTGCGCGTGCTCGGCAGGAATGTGTCCCAGTGGCGCAGATCTTTGCGCAGCTCGGTCGTCGTTACGTATTGCGGATTCGATTCGAGATCGAACGACGTCAGCACAGTGATCTGCGATTGGCGCGCGAACAGCTGGAAATCGCCGGTGCGATACGCGCGCTCGCGGTTCCAACCCGTCGCCATGTCGAGCGGGAAGATCCAATTGCGTTCCTGCGGCTCCACCGAGATTCGATAACGATAGGTGGGGCCCGAGCTCACCACTTCCTGCGGTGTGTACGGCGTGCCGGCACGACGCCAGGTACGGCCGTCGAACTGATGCAACACCGGGCCGCGCCAGTAACGTTCCCTCGGCGGCGGCGGGTTGCCTTCGAACTTCACGCGAAAGGCGATGGCACTGGACAAGCTCAATTCCGACACATCGCCCGGCGTCATTTCCTCGCTCAAGCCGGTCATCGCTTTTTCGCGCGCCGGCACTGCCCAGAACTGACCGGGCAGGCGAGGAAAAAACAGGAACAACAACACGGCGAGTGGCAGCGCCTGAAGAAACATCTTTGCGGTCGCGCCGGCGGCATCGCGCACCGGCATCGATTCGGTCTGATGGATGCGCATCAACGTTGCTGTCAGCAGCCATGCAGTGAACAGCATGTACGGCAACAACAGCAGATTCTGGTTGTATAGGAACGCCGCGAACAATGCGAAGTAGGCCAGGAACACAACGACCGTGAGATCGCGCGTGGAATTCGTTTCCAGCAGCTTCATGCCGGCCATGACGACGAGCAGCGCGGTGCCGGCATCGATACCGTTGAGCGTTCGATAACTGGCCGCAACGCCGAGCAGCGCGGCGAATGCCAGCGTTATACGAACCCATTTCGGCGGCAAGTCCCAGCGCTTGACCTCGATCATCATGCGCGCGCCGGTCGCCAGGGCTGCGATCAGCAGCGTCCAAACAGCGATGTGTGGGACGTGAGGCAGGACAGCCAACGCGAGACCGGCGACCACCCAGGGCAAGCGTTGCCCCAGTGGTGTCAGCTGCTGCATTTTCTGATCGAGCGTGGCGCTCATGATTCGAACATCGCGAGCGCCGTGAGGCAGTGTTGCCGGTGAGCGGGCCCCACGTTGGCCGGAATATCCACGCCGGGGAGTTTCAGCGCGAAAGCATGGCCCTCGGCGTACGCGTCTTCGATCCAGCGGCACAGTTGCGACAAGCGCGGCTCGACATCCATGCCTTCGAGGCTATCCCAATCGAATACGTGAGAGGTGACTGCAGTGCCGGCGTATAGCTTGACCTGCAGACCTTGCTCACGTGCATAGGCTTTCCATGCAATCCGGCGCGGCGAATCGCCCGGATGAAACGGCCGCATGCCGGCGAAGTCTTCGTCGCCCTTCATCGCTTCCTGCGCACCGCCAGTGTCTGTTTCCACCGGCGGAGGCGTCATGCGGCGGTCGCTTGGCCTCGGATACACGATGCACGTTAAATTCATGTGCAGGTGAGACCACGCACGAAACAATCCGAACGGATGCATCGTGACGATCTCGAAGTGATCGAGTGTCAGCAGGCCGCGCTTCGGGGCGGGCAGTTCGACATGTAGCGTCGAGCGTCCGTTGGCTTGGACCAGAACCGGCGCCGCGGTGCCGTGATCGTTGGCAATCGTGATCTCGTGGCGGGGCAGCGGTGCACCGTTTTCCAATGCGATCTGAAATTTCGCGACGCTGCCGGCGAACACTGGCTCGCAGTTGCCCGAGCGAATCAAGATGCCGGACAGATTGCGATGGCAGTGATGCATCGCTGTGAGCGCGAGCGCGCCGAGCAGGAACGTCAAGCCCAGCGCCAGATTGTTTGCGTAGTTGGTCGCGCCGATGAACATCGCGAACAGCATCAGCGCGAACGCGATGCCGAGCGACGTCGGAATGATGTAGATGCGCTTGCTCGGCAGCTGCATCGGATCGGGATCGACGCCATGGCGCTTGCGCGTCCAGCGTCGGGCGAAGCGATGCAACCTCGGCAGGATGTCGAGCTTCACGGCACCGGCACGGCCTTGAGTACGAACTGACCGACTTCCGTCGGTGTCTTCGGGCCGGCGTTGTCGCGAGGTTTGAGTCGATGGCCGACGACGCCAGCCAGCACGGCCTGCACGTCTTCGGGCACGACACCAGGATGGCCGTGAATCAAAGCCCACGCTTGCGCAGCTCGCAGTAAGCCGATCGATGCACGCGGTGAGATGCCAGCTTCGAACTGAGCGGACTCGCGGGTGTAACGCACGATGGCTTGCACGTAGTCGAGCAATGCATCGGACGCGTGTACCTTCGGCACCATCGTTTGCATCAATAACAACTGCTGTGGGGTCAGTGTTGGCGCCAACGTTGCGAGCAGGTCGCGACGATCCTGACCGAGTAGCAACTGACGCTCCAGCGCCGCGTCGGGGTAGCCCAGCTCGATGCGCATCAAGAAGCGATCGAGTTGCGACTCGGGCAGCGGGTAGGTGCCGATCTGATACACCGGGTTCTGGGTCGCGATGACGAAGAACGGTGCGGCCATCGGATACGTTTGTCCGTCGGCGGTGACTTGATGTTCTTCCATCGCTTCCAGCAGCGCGCTCTGCGCTTTCGGCGTGGCGCGATTCACTTCGTCGGCGAGCACGAGCTGCGAGAACACCGGGCCCTTGTGAAATTGGAACGTCGAAGTGTCGCGATCGAACACCGACACGCCGATGATGTCGGCGGGCAGCAGGTCGCTGGTGAACTGGATGCGCTGATACGAGAGCCCGAGCGATTCGGCGAGCGCGTGCGCGAGCGTGGTCTTGCCGACGCCCGGAATATCTTCGATGAGCAAGTGACCGCGAGCGAGCAGGCAGGCGATGCACAGTCGCAGCTGGTGCTCCTTGCCGAGAATCACGCGATTGAGTTGCGCCGTGGTGGTGGCGATCAACTCGACCGGATCGGCATTGGTGATGAGTGTGGGAATGGCGGAATTCATGCGCTCTCCGGCTTTTGATCGCCGGTCAGTGTCGGCAACACGGTGGGAAATGCAAGTAGGTAGTTCGCATTCGTGCCAAGCCGTTCAGCAGATTCGGTTGAGTCGCTATGTAACGACGAGGACAAGAGTTGTATTGGCGAGCGCGGTGGCGCGCATCGGTCGCGGCGGGGTGTGTGCTTTCGGGACCGCGCACAAGCACGTCCCTGTGGCGCTGCTGTAAAAACATCCTGTTTTTCAAGCTCCCGAAAGCACATACCCTGCCGCGACCGATGCTTTGGCGTTCGGCGCGGCGTCAAGGAAGAAGAGTTCTGTTCCTCTCCATCCTTTGCAAAACTTTCTTATAACCCGCCGAGCAACCGCTCCTGCTCTTCAAGCTGCGCGATCTCTCGCTTGAACTCCGCGATACGCGCGTGAACCTCGGCGACGATTTCTGCCGGCGCGCTCGCCACGAACTTCTCGTTCTTGAGCTTGCCTTCTTCTCGCGCCAGGTTCTGCAGAGCCTTCTCTTTGCGCTTACGCAAGCGGGCGAGCTCAGCCTGGGGATCGGTGATCAACCCGACCAGCGGCGACGAGATGGTGCGACGGTCGATGATCGCAGTCGCCGACGGCGGCAGCGGAGCATCGATCGGCAGCACTTTGAGATCGGCGATCTTGCCCACTGCGCGCACGACGGTCATGTTGGCGGCGAGCGAAGCTTCGTCGGAAGCCTCGGGCGTCTGGTAGCTCACCGAGATTTCGCGAGACTGCGGAATATCCAGCTGACCGCGAATCTGTCGGGCGCCAAGGATCAACGCTTTGATCGGCACAATCGCGACTTCAGCAGACTCATCGCGCGGGAACTGATCCGCGCTCGGATAGCTCTGGAGCATGATCGTCTCGCCCTTGCTGCCGGCAAGTGGCGCAACGGACTGCCAGATCTCTTCAGTGATGAAGGGCATCAGCGGATGTAACAAGCGCAGATACGCTTCGAGCACCGTAACCAATGTCTCACGCGTGCCGCGTTTCTGCGCGTCGCTGGATTGATCGGATTGCAGCGTCGGCTTGGACAACTCCAGGTACCAATCGCAGTACTCGTACCAAGCGAACTCGTACAACGCCTGGGCGGCGAGGTCGAAGCGATAGCCCGCCAGCTGGGTGCGCACTTGCTCAATCGTCGCGCCGAGGCGCGAACGGATCCAACGATCGGCCGCCGAATACTCAAGCGGGCCGGAAGCGGTTGCAGGAGGCGCGTTCTCCACATTCATCATCACGTAACGAGCCGCATTCCACAGCTTGTTACAAAAGTTGCGATAGCCCTCGATGCGGCCGAGATCGAAACTGATGTCGCGACCCATCGTCGCAAGCGCGCAGAACGTGAAGCGCAACGCATCGGTGCCGAACGACGCCATGCCGTTGGGGAATTGCTTGCGCGTGTATTTTTCGACCTTGTCCTTCAGATGCGGCTGCATCATGCTGGACGTGCGCTTGGCCACCAGCGACTCCAGGTCGATGCCGTCGACCAGATCGATCGGATCGATGATGTTGCCCTTGGCCTTGGACATCTTGTCGCCGTTCTCGTCGCGGATCAGTCCGGTGATGTACACCTCGCGGAACGGCACGTCGCCGGCGAACTTCAGGCCGAACATGATCATGCGCGCGACCCAGAAGAAAATGATGTCGAAGCCGGTGACCAGCACGCTGGTCGGATAAAACGTTTTCAGCTCCGGCAGCTGCTCCGGCCAGCCGAGCGTGGAGAACGGCCACAGCGCGGAGGAGAACCACGTGTCGAGCACGTCTTCATCGCGCTTGAGTGCAACGTCGCGACCGAGCTTGGCGCGTGCCTGCGCCGCTGCGTCTTCAGCCGTGCGAGCAACGTAGATGTTGCCTTGATCGTCGTACCACGCCGGAATCTGATGACCCCACCACAACTGGCGGCTGATGCACCAGTCCTGGATGTTGTTCATCCACTGGTAGTAGGTCTTCGCCCAGTTCTCCGGGACGAAACGAATGCGACCGTCTTCGACGGCCTTGATCGCAGGCTCCGCCAACGGCGCGATGCGCACGTACCATTGATCGGTGAGCCAAGGCTCAAGCACTGCGTTACTACGATCGCCGCGCGGCACTTGCAGAGTGTGCGACTCGATCTTCTCAACCAGCCCGAGCGCATCGAGATCCGCAATCACTTGTTTGCGCGCGACGAAGCGATCCAGGCCGCGATATTTCTCCGGCACCTGATCGTTGAGCGCGGCGTTGGCGTCGAAAATATTGATCAGCGGCAGGTTGTGCCGGCGACCGATCTCATAGTCGTTGAAGTCGTGGCCCGGAGTGATCTTGACGCAGCCCGAGCCGAACGCCGGATCGACGTACTCGTCGGCGACGATGGGAATCAACCGGCCGGTCAGCGGCAGGCGGATCTGCTTGCCCACCAGATGTTTGTAACGTTCGTCTTCGGGGTGCACGGCGACCGCGGTGTCGCCCAGCATCGTCTCCGGACGCGTGGTCGCGACGACCAAAGATTCCGACGTACCTTCGATGGGATATTTGAAATGCCACAGCGAGCCTTGCTCCGGCTCGGCCAGCACTTCGAGATCCGACAGCGCGGTGTGCAGCACCGGGTCCCAATTCACCAGACGCTTGCCGCGATAGATCAGACCTTCCGAGTGCAAGCGGACGAACACTTCGGTGACCGCTTGCGACAGTCCTTCGTCCATCGTGAAGCGATCGCGCGACCAGTCCACCGAGTTGCCGATGCGGCGTTCCTGGCGGGAAATCGTGTCGCCCGATTTCGCCTTCCATTCCCACACGCGCTCGACGAATTTGTCTCGGCCGATGTCGCGACGATGCACGCCTTCGGCATTCAATTGGCGCTCGACGACCATCTGCGTGGCGATACCCGCGTGGTCGGTGCCGACTTGCCACAGCGTGTTGTCGCCCTGCATGCGGTGCTGGCGAGTCAGCACGTCCATCAGCGTGTGCTGGAAGGCGTGGCCCATGTGCAGCGTGCCGGTGACGTTCGGCGGTGGAATGACGATGCAGTAGGGCTTGCCCTGGCCCGAAGGCGAGAACCAGCCGTTCGCCTCCCATCGCTGGTAGATGCGTTGCTCGATGTCCTTCGGGTCGTAAGTCTTTTGCATTGGGGGCGACGGCAAAACAGGCGTAATAAAGCGCGCAATTATAGCCGCCGCCCCACCTTGCTGCTTACAACATCTGACCGCCCGAGGCTTCGATGCGCTGGGCATTGATCCAGGCGTTTTCCGGCGCTAGCAGGGAGGCAACGACGCCGCCGATGTCTTCAGGTCTACCGACTCGACCGAGCGACGTCTGCGAGGCGATGGCCGCATTCAACTCTTTATTATCACGGACATGGCCGCCGCCGAAGTCGGTTTCAATGGCACCCGGCGCCACGGTGTTCACGGCGATGCCCCGAGCACCCAATTCCTTGGCCTGATAACGCGTGAGCACTTCGATCGCGCCCTTCATCGATGCATAGGCCGAGTAGCCGGGATACGAGAAGCGGGTCAGGCCGCTGGAAATGTTGACGATCCGGCCGCCGTCCGCGAGCAGCGGCAACAGTTTCTGGGTCAGGAAGAACGGCCCTTTGAATTGCACGTTCACCAGCTGATCGAACTGTTCCTCGGTCGTTTCCGCGAACGACGCGTGGGCGCCGATGCCGGCGTTATTCACCAGGTAATTGAAACGGTCGCGCTGCCAGCGATTGCGCAACTCATCGCGCACCTGGGCGGCGAATTTGCCGAAGCTCGCGGCGACTCCAACGTCGAGCTGCAGGGCCACCGCGCGGCGGCCGAGCTTCTCGATCTGAGCCACCACTTCCGTCGCTTCGGCCTGGTTGTTGCGGTAGGTGAAGATGACATCGACGCCGCGACGGGCGAGCGACAAAGCCATGCTCTTGCCGAGGCCGCGGTTGCCGCCGGTGATCAGGGCGACAGGGGCAGTGGGGGAGAGGGTGTTCATGGATTGACTCCTTGCGTGTGGGGTGGAGTGCAGCTTATTGGTCGACTATCGGTGGATAAATCACCTGAAACTGAGCGTAGTGTTCGTATAATGCGAACAATGAACGCCCTCGACGCCATGCAGATCTTCGTCCGGGTCGCCGAGCTGGCGAGCTACACCAAGGCGGCGGAAAGCCTGGGGCTGCCCAAAGCCAGCGTGTCCACTGCGGTTCAGCAGCTGGAGAGCGAGTTCGGTACTCAGCTGCTGCATCGGACGACACGCAAGGTGCAGATGACATTGGATGGTCGAGCCTGTTACGAGCGCTGCAAGGATCTGCTCGCCGACATGGACGAGCTGCGTTCGATGTTTCAGCAGGGACCGCAGTCGCTACGAGGGACGCTGCGCGTCGACATGCCGACCGGGGTCGCTCGCACGATGGTCATCCCAAGGCTGCCCGAGTTCTTGCGTCAGCATCCGTTGTTGCAAATCGAGCTGAGTTGCACCGATCGCAAAGTGGATTTGATTCGGGAAGGGTTCGACTGCGTGATGCGGGTCGGGGCGCTGGAGGATGCGAATTTGATCGTGCGTCCGCTCGGCGAGTTCTCGATCATGAATTGTGCGAGCCCTGAGTACGTGCGTACTCATGGCATGCCGCGCACGTTGGAAGATCTCGCGAATCACCAGCTGGTGCACTATGCGGGCACGTTCGGCAGCCGCCCGTTCGGATTCGAATATCACGATGGCACGGCGTATCGCACACTCGATATGTTCGGTGTCATCACTGTGAATAGCGCCGAGGCGTATCAAGAGAGTTGCCTCAGCGGGTTGGGGATCATTCAAGCACCGGCTGCCGGTGTGCGGCACCTGATCGAAGCCGGCCGGCTGGTCGAAGTTGCGCCCGACCTGCGGGCCGAGCCCATGCCGGTGTCACTGGTCTACGTGCAGCGCAGGAATCTGTCCCGTCGCGTGCGGGAGTTCATGTCGTGGGTGGCGGAGGTAATGAAGCCGCACTGTGACACGGTTTCGTAGTAGCTTGCCGGCGCACTGAGAATTAGAGGCTTGCGATGTCGTCACGTCCTTTTGTTTATTACTTGCGTACGCGCTACATCGAATGCGATGCGCAGAAGGTCGTCTTCAATTCGCGCTACGGCGAATACACGGACGTCGCCGTGTCCGAGTTCATTCGAGCCATTGGTTATGGCGAGGAGATGAAGACGGGAGGATTCGACGTGCAACTCGTCAAGCAGACTACACAATGGAAAGCGCCAGCGCGCTATGACGACGTGCTGGAGATTTCGGTCGAGACGACGCACATCGGGAATACGTCGTTCACGCTGTTCGCGGAGTTTCGGATCGCAGGGCATGAGAATGTGATCGTGACGGTCGAGACTGTGTACGTGCACGTCGATCACAAGACCTTACGGAAGGAGCCGCTGCCGGACCACAGACGCGAAGCGCTCCAACGCGGCGCGCCGGGCGTCGCCGTCGATCATGCCGGCTACTTGGGGTCAGCTCACAAGTTGTGAGATTCAAGCGTGCAGCCACGCTCGCGATATTGTTTATATCGTTCGCGAGCGCTGCGTTTTCGCTCGGGGTCCGTATCGACGATCTCGGCGATGCGCGCGTAGGGCTCGATCTCGGTCGGCATCGTTTCCATCAAATTGATCAGCAGGTCCCGGTGCGACGCCGGGCCGGGTTCGGCGCCGACTAAAACCATTACTTTGGCGTGCGAGGCCGGCTGGCCGTTGAAGACTTCGTGCGGCAGGAAGCTGCGATCGTTGAAGGTCCACAGCATGTCGTCGAGCTTTTGCACATCCAAACCATGGATATAAACATGGCAGCCCTGCTCCACGGCACGCTCCGCCAGCCTGCACACGTAGCGCAGGCGGGCGTCGGGGCCTTCCTCGGAGAGGATGTAGAAATCCACTCGGCTCAAGACAGCAAGCTCACTTGTTGATCAGATAATCGACCAGCAGCGGCACCGGGCGACCCGTGCCGCCCTTGGCAGCACCGCCTTGGTATGCGGTGCCGGCGATATCCAGGTGCGCCCACCGCAGGCCATCGGTGAACTTGGCGAGGAAGCAGGCGGCCGTGATGGCGCCGCCTTCGCGACCGGCGACGTTGGCGAAATCGGCGAAGTTGCTCTTCAACCCTTCCGCATATTCCTCGCCGATCGGCATCGGCCAAGCGCGGTCGTCGGCGCGTTCGCCGGCAGCCCGCAGCGCATTCGACAACTCGTCGTCGTTGCTGAACAAGCCGCTCATCTGATTGCCGAGCGCGACCACGCAGGCGCCGGTGAGCGTGGCGATGTCGATCACCACTTCGGGCTTGTAACGGCGCGAGTAGGTGATGGCGTCGCACAGAATCAGGCGGCCTTCGGCATCGGTGTTGAGCACTTCGATGGTCTGGCCCGACATGCTTTTAACAATATCGCCTGGCTTGGTGGCCCGGCCGCTGGGCATGTTTTCGCAGGCCGGCACGATGCCGACCACGTTGATCGGCAATTCCAGCTCCAGCACGGCCTTCATGGTGCCGAACACGCTGGCGGCGCCGCACATATCAAATTTCATTTCGTCCATCTGAGCGGGCGGTTTCAACGAAATACCCCCGGTGTCGAACGTCACGCCTTTGCCGACCAGAACCGTGGGAGCCTGGCTGCGCTCGGCGCCGTAATACTCGAACACGATCAGGTAGGCCGGCTCCTCGGTGCCCGCGGTCACGGACAGGAACGAACCCATGCCCAGGCGCTTGCATTCGGCTTCGTTCAACACGCGCACATTGAGCTTCTTGTAATCGCGCGCGAGGTTCTTCGCGGCGCGAGCGAGATAGCCCGGGGTGCATACGTTGGCGGGTTGGTTGCCGAGGTCGCGCGTTAACGCCATGCCGCTGACGATGGCTTGACCGTGTTGAATGCCACGCTCGGCCTTGCTCTTGTCGCCGCGCTCAGCGACGGCGAGACCGAATTGGATCAGCGCCGGCTTGGGTTTTTTGTTGGAGGTCTTGTGATCGGGAATGCGGTACTGAGAAGCCGTCACGGCTTCGACGGCGATGCGAGCCTGCTGATACACATCGGCGTCGGCGATTTCATCGAGGCCGAGATAGCTCACAGCATCTTTAGCACCGGTGCGGGCGAGGATGCCGAGTGCGGCGGCGAGCGCTTTGCGATATTGCTTGCGCTTGAAGGCGCCTTTGGTCCCGAGCCCGAGCACGATCACTCGTTCGACCGGCGCACCGGTCAGGTCGGTGAGCAGCACTGCGTCGCCAGTCTTACCTCGCAGATCGCCGCGTTTCACCAGCTTGGCGATGCGGCCACCGATGCGGCCATCGAGCTCTTCGGCGGCCGCGGACAGCACGCCCTTGTCGTAGACGCCGACGATGGCGCACTCGGTGCGCTGACGGGAGGGTGAGGCGGTGCTGACGAAAAATTCCATGAACCTTCCTCGCAAAAGGGCGGTAGTCTACTCCATTCCCGGCGGGGCACCGCCGCGAGTCTCTAACGTTGAAGCGCGCAAGCCACTTGCGCACAGTGTTGGGTTTAAATTGCGCACATTGGATCGATACCTCCTCAAGGAGGTGGCAGAAACCTGGCTTGCGGTGACCGGCGTGCTGCTGGTCATCCTGCTGTCCAATCAGCTGGCCCGCGTGCTCTCGCAAGCGGCCGCCAACGATTTTCCACGCTCTGTGGTGCTCTCGCTGATCGGCCTCACCTCGGCCGGTTATCTCACCGTCATCGTGCCGATCGGCTTTTTCCTCGCCATCATGCTGGCGCTCGGCCGCATGTATCACGAGAGCGAAATGGCCGCGATTCAATCGTGCGGCGTCGGGCCGTCGGGATTGTATCGGCCGATTGCGTATCTGGGGGTGATGATCGCCGCACTGCTCGTCTGGTTGTCATTCTGGGCGATTCCTGCGGCGTCGGCCAAGGCCCAGCAGATTCGCACCGAAGCTTTGCAAAACGCGCAATTCGGTTTGCTCGAACCCGGCCGATTTCGCACGTTCGGCGGCGGTAGTGTGGTGTTCTATGCCGAGCGCATCGACGACAACGGCATCCTGCACAACGTCAACGTGTTTGTGGACCGTCGGGAAGATCAGGATAGCAATGGCGAGTTGGAGATCTGGGTCGCGACTCGTGCCGAGCAGCGTGGTGCCGGCAACGCGGATCAGATGTTCGTTTTGTATGACGGCGAATATTACAAGGGTGTGCCGGGGCAGGGCGAATGGCAGATCACTCAGTTCGCCGAAGGTGGTTATCCCATCCGTCTGGGTGAGTTGGAAAGCCGCGCCGGCAAGGCCGGCATGAAGCCCACCAGCGTGTTGTTGGAGTCGAGCGACCCGAAAGATCGTGCCGAATTGCAGTGGCGAATTTCCACGCCGGTGATGGCGATGATCCTGATGCTGGTTGCCGTACCGCTCGCGCGACTGCGGCCTCGCCAAGGACGCTTCGGTCGCATCGGTATCGCCATCCTCGTGTATTTCATTTACTCGCAATTACTCGCCGCCGGGCGCGCTTGGATCGAAGGCGGCAACGTGTCCGAGTGGCTGGGCATGTGGTGGGTGCATTCCGTCGCGATCGCACTGGGGCTGTGGTTGCTTTCGAAGGAAAGCCCGCTGGGGGTTAAGCCGGTGAGGGTGTCGGCATGACGCTGCTGTCTCGCTATGTGATTCGCGCCATCCTTGGCAACACGATGCTGGTGATGCTGGTGTTGCTGGCGCTGAGCGGTTTGTATCTTTTCATCACGCAGCAGGACGACATCGGCGTCGGCCAGTTCACGGTGGTGAACGCGTTCATGTATGTCGGCCTGACGCTGCCGAAATATGCATTCGACTTGCTGCCGATTGCGGCGCTGATCGGTGCGCTACTGGCGCTCGGCAATCTGGCACGCACGTTGGAGTTGATCGTAGTGCGTGCGGCCGGTGTTTCGACCATGCGTATCGCGGCATGGACGGCGGGTGCGGGCGTGATTTTGATGATCTTCACCGGCGTGCTCGGCGAGTGGGTGGCGCCGCCGATGGAGCAGTACGGTCGGCAGATGAAAACATTCGCCAAGTTCAACGACTACAGCATGGCGGGCAATCGCAGTGCCTGGGCCAAAGACGGCGACATGATCATCTCGGTCCGTCAGCAGTCGGCGGATAACCGCTACGGCGGTGTGTATGTTTTCAACTTCGATGCGCAGCGACGGTTACGCAGCGTCGGGCATGCGGGCGATGCGAGCATCGACGAGAACAATCGCTGGCACCTGGAGAACTACGTCGAGTCGCAACTCGACGAGGAGCGCGTGCATCCGAGCAAAGCGCTGGAGCTCGAATTTCAAACCCGGCTGTCGCCGGAGTTTCTCGGGCTGGCCGTGCAGGAACCGGAGTCGCTACCGGGCGCCGGCTTGTATAGTTATATCCAGCATCTGAAACAGAACGGATTGGAATCGCGCAATTACGAAGTTGCGTTCTGGGCGCGCATTGCCCGAACTGTGGCGGTCGCGATCATCGTGGTGCTCGCAGTGCCGTTTGCGTTCGGGCCGATGCGGTCGACGGGCACCGGTGCACGCACGGTCGTCGGCATCATGATCGGCGTTGTGTTCTTCTTGCTGGCGAAGATGATGGAGAGCGGTGGCGAGGTGTTCAACATGCCGCCGCTTGCAATCGCCTGGCTGCCGACGGCGCTGTTGGCGATCATCACGACCTTCGCCGTCTCACGCGTTCGCTGATATGACCGACTCACCTCCCACCCTGCCGAGCGCGGGTGTTCTGCGCCGCCTGGGCGCGATGTTTTATGACTTGCTGCTGGTGATTGCGGTGATGATGGTGGTCACGGCGGTGTTGCTGCCGTTGACGGGTGGGGATGCGATTACCAGCGAGCGGTTCGGTGCGTGGGAGTATGCGTATCGGTTGTTGTTGCTGGCGGTTGTTGTTGTGTTCTTCGGTGTGTTTTGGACGCGAAGAGGGCAGACCCTCGGCATGACTGCTTGGCGCCTTCGTCTCCAGCGTGAGGACGGCAGCCTGCTCAGCTGGCTCGACGTCTTCAAACGCCTCGCAGCCGCGACTGTCTCTTTGTGCCTCGCCGGGCTCGGATACTGGTGGATCTGGGTCGATCGCGATCGGCTCGCCTGGCCGGATCGGTGGACGAAGACTCGGGTTGTCGTGTTGCCGAAGGGAGGGTAAGGACGTTTTCAGCGATCCCGCGAGGGTGTGAGATGTTCCGAGAAGCGTCACTCCCTTCCGCGTAGGCCTGCCCGACTCCTAGTAGGGCCAGTAGGCCGAGATATGTTAGCCACAGATGGTGAACAAAATATCCCCCGGCCATCAGTAAGAGGAGTGCGCCCACGGCCGCGAATGATGCGACTTTGCGCCAGTCCACACCGCTCTGTGTTTGCTTCATCCGCGCCACCTCTCTCGTCGCACTACGATGCGTGCGAGGCTGACGCTTTGATGTAAGTAATTGCTCTCGGGGATTATTTGCGCCGCGAAGGGGTCATCGCCCGCAATGGAGGAATCGCGCTCGACCTCAGCAGATGGCTGGGCCGAGCGCGGGTCAAACGTTTACTTCTTGATCAGCTCATCGACAGGTTTAAAGATCGCGTCGTACTTATACGCGGGAATCTCATAAACCCAACCGGTGACCTGCGCATTCGCCTTGGCCGCCTCTTCTTCGACGTTGGGCTGCGCCGGTTTGGCAGGCTCGGGCGAAGGGGTCGGAGGGGCGCCTTCGGCTTTCTTCGCATCGTTCGCAGCTGGAGCTGCGTCCTTCTTCTCAGCCTCCGCTGTAGCGACCTTGAAGCGCTCCGCCTGAGCAGCGTCGAACGACGTCTTCAGTGCGACGAAGTGCTTATCGTCTTTCTTCCACCCCGTGACCTCAGCCACCAAACCATCAAACGTTTTGATCACCGCAGTCGCGCTCGGCTTGTCCGTGAGAGCGCCGGCGCTCAGCACGTCCGTCAAGGTAAAGCCAGCGAGTGAGGTGGCGAAACTGTCGGCAGCGGATGGCGCGCTGAGCTCTTTGCCCTTGGGCAAACCTTCGATAGCGAAGTCCGCGTCGGCGCGCGTCTGCTTCACTGCCGAGTAGGGCTTCGCGCCGGCGATCGTCACTTCAGCCGACTGGATGCGATCCGCTGAAACATCGATGACGTTCTTGCGCAGCCACTGATCCGGCGACGCCGACGTATCGATGTCTTTGTTGACGAGCCAGCTCTTCGGCTCGCCGGCACGACGCACATACTGAGACTGGCCGCCTTGCGCCTGCTTGCCGACGATCAGCTTCGCCGGTTGCTTCGGCCCATCGATTTCGACCTGCACACCGCCAGCACCCTCCTTGCTGATGTCTTCGACACCGAGCGTCGGATAGTTCTCGGCAGTCGAGGTCTTCTCTTCAAGCAGCTTGGCCTCGGCAAGATTTGTTACGAGCTTGCGCAGCTTTGCTTCGTCGGCGGGATAGTTGGACCGTTCGCTAACCGTCCAACCCGATTCGCCGCGTTTCAACTCGACGGCGTTGGTGCCGCCGGCTTTGACGATGCGCACGGCAGTGACGGAGTCGAGCTCTTTCTTGAGCTCAGGATACAAAGTCGCGTTATCGGCGGACGGCGTCGAGGTCTGGCGTCCGGCCAACCAGACGCCGACGACGACGGCGAGGATAGCGACGATGGCGAGTATCGACAGCTTTCGCGATGTCATGTGTGCGTGACCTCAACCGGTATGAGCGGCGGCGCGGCCGGCGCGGAGCCGGCGGCGACGAACGATCTCTAGGAAAATCGCGCCGAGGGCGATGAGAAACGGCACCAAAGCGATGTTGATCAGTTTGAGCCACGTGCCGAGCTTCTCGATTTCTTCGTCGAGGCTGCGACGCGTCTCGCGCAGTTCTTTACGAATGCGCACGCGCTCCTGAGTGAAGCGATTCAACTCCGCTTCCTGCTCGGGCGTCAGCGAGAACGACGCTTGATTGCCGCGGCCGGCTTCGAGCTGCGACAGCTTCTGCTCGGTCTCCTTGAGCTCCGAATCCAATTCCTTCTCCTTGGCGCGCAGCTGATCGCCGGCCTGGCGACGCAACTCCTCGACCTTGGTGAAGGGGCGGAAGAAACTTTGACGGCCGCGGATGCTGATGAGATCGGCGCTGCCGGCGAGGTTGTCGACCGAGTTGTGGATGAAGTCGCCGTTGTTGGCCCAGGCCACGGCGAAGTGCTGGCCGAACACGTTTTGCGTGCGGACCCACAGCGGATCGGCGAGCAGGTCGGTATCGGCGACCAGGATGATGTTGGCATCTTCCTTGGTCTCGATCAGATGCTGACCGGCCGCGCCTTCCGCGCCCGGCTTGCCGTTCGGGAACGCGGACTTCAGCTTGCCGCTGACGCGAGCCGCGATCGCATATCGCTGACCGGTCGCTTTGAAGCCGTCCAGCAGCCCTTCGCTATCCGGCAGGAACATCAACTTCGCGGCAGGCAGCAGCGCCGCGTTGGTGCTCGACTGAATCAACGGTTCGAATTGAATCGTCGCGCCTTCCTTCTTCGACAACGCGCCCGCCGTCATCACGTTGATGCTGTCGAGTGCCGACACCGTGACGTCTTTCGGATCCATGCTGCCGCGATTGAAGCCGATGATCGCGATGTGCTGCGAAGGCGGTTGGCCCTGGCGCAGCGACACGGTCAGGCCGAGCTCGCGATCGCCAACGATTTGATTGGGATCGAACTGCACGCCCCACGCATCGAGCAGTGGGCCGAGCGTCGAGGTGCGGCCGCCCATCGGAGGCATGCCCATTTGCTGCTGCTGGCCCGCGGGATCGTTCTCGGACTGCGGATCGATGAACGCGATGAGCTTGCCGCCACGCATGACGAACTGATCGATCGCATACAGGGCCGGCGGCGGCAGTTCTTTCGGATGCACGACCATCAGCACGCCGATGTCGGTCGGAATATCCGCATCGGGCTGCAGCGTGCGCACTTCGAGCGTCTCGCGAAGTTGCGAGATGCTGGCCCAGCCTGGACGCATCTGGCCGCTCATCTGATCGAACGATGCATCCACCGGCAGGCCGGAGATCAAGCCAACCGTCGCACGCTTCGCATTGCTCAAACGATAGATCAGGCTCGCGACGTCGTACTCCAGAAACTCTTCCTTGTCCGGCTGGAACAAGCCGATGGTCTCGCGACCGTCGGTCGAGTTGGTGCCGGCGAGGCCGAAGTAGATGCTCTCGCCGCCGGGCGTCAACGGCACGGCCGTGAGGCCGAACTCGCCAGCGCGATCTTCGTCTTCGGAGAACGGTTTCGGATCGACGATGCTCAAGCGCAGCTTGCCCTTGGAGCGTTGTGACATTTCCTCCAGCAGCTCACGCACGCGTTGCGCATACGCGCGCAGCTGTGGCGACTGCGTGCTCGCGTCCTGCGAGAAGAAGAAATACAGATTCACCGGCTCCTTGAGCGAGCTGACGATTCTCTGCGTGCCCGGAGCGAGCGAGTACAGATTGCTCTCGGTCAAGTCGAGGCGCGCGCCACGCAGTACGAAAGTGATCAGGATGGTCACGCCGATGAACAGAACAGCGAGCGCGAGAAGCGCGCCCGCGCCATATGTTTTTCGTGTAGCTGTCGTCATGTTAGTCAGCCTTCTTCATATCGAGCACGATCGAGTTGGCGGCGAGCCAGACACCGATCACGGTCGCGAAATAGAGCAGGTCACGCAGGTCGATCACGCCCTTGGAGATCGATTCGAAGTGCGTGTAAAAGGACAGTGAGGCGATCGCGTCGATCACCGGTTGCGGTGCCCAGCCGTCGACCAGGGAAAGCACCAGCGGGTAGCCCGACATCAGGAACCCGAAGCAGACCACCACAGTGAAAATGAATGCGATCACCTGATTGCGCGTGGCTGCCGACAAGCAGGCGCCGATGGCCAGCAGACCGCCCGCCATCAGGAAGCTGCCGATGTAAGCGGCGAAGATCGCACCGTTGTCGGGATCGCCGAGATAGTTCACGGTGATCCATATCGGGAACGTGAGTGCCAGCGCGACACCGGCGAATGCCCACGCGGCGAGGTATTTGCCGAGGACTGCTTGCCAAGTCGTTACCGGCAATGTCATCAACAGCTCGATGCTGCCGGACTTGCGCTCTTCGGCCCACAGGCGCATCGAGATCGCCGGGATCAGAAACAGATACAGCCAGGGATGGAAGCGAAAGAACGCCGACAGGTCAGATTGGCCGGTCTCATAGAACCGGCCGAACTGGAAGGCGAATCCTCCCGCCAGCATCAGGAAGAACACGATGAACACCAGCGCCAGCGGCGTGGCGAAGTAACTGCTGAACTCGCGGCGAAAGATCGATTTGATGTTGTTCATTACGCCACCTTCGCGGTTGGGGCGGTGGTGATCTGGCGGAACACATCATCGAGCCGGCCGCTCGGCGCGCGCGCGGCCAGTGCCTTCGGCGTGTCGTCGGCGAGCAGCTTGCCGTTCGCGATGATGATGGCGCGATTGCACACGGCATCGACCTCTTCGAGGATGTGGGTGGAAATCACGATGATCTTGTCCTTGGCCATCGAGCTGATCAGCTCGCGCACCTGATGTTTCTGGTTCGGATCCAGGCCGTCGGTGGGCTCATCGAGAATCAGCACCAGCGGATCGTGAATCAGCGCTTGCGCCAGGCCCACGCGGCGTTTGAAACCTTTCGACAACGTTTCGATCATCTGTTCGAGCACGCTGCCGAGTTGCAGGCGGGCGATCACATCGTCGAGTCGTGTGCGACGTTTGTCGGCCGGCAGGTTACGAATGTCGGCGATGAATTCGAGAAAGCCGCGCACCGTCATTTCGCCGTAACTCGGCGCGCCTTCGGGCAGATAGCCCATGCAGGCTTTGGCAGCCAGCGGATTGTTTTCCACGTCGTGGCCGCAAACGCTGATGGTGCCGGCGGTGGGTGTGAGAAAGCCCGTGATCATTTTCATGGTCGTCGACTTGCCGGCGCCGTTCGGGCCGAGGAAGCCGAGCACCTGGCCGGCGCCGACGCTGAAAGAAATATCGTTGACGGCCGTGAGCGCGCCGTAACGTTTCGACAGATTCCTGATCTCTATCATGTGCGAGTGCCCTGCTCGGAGTGATCGTTTGAATCGTGCGGTTACGCTGTTGCGCAACAGCTTGGCCGTACCTGGCCTCGTGAAAGTCGTCCTTCAGACTGCGCCCTTCGACGCGGGTTCATTTGGTTGTTATCGCGAACGGTCGCGACGCAGAGGGCGGCGATTTTTTCCCGTCGCTGCAGTCATTTCAAGTCGCGGGACGCGGTTGGCGCATGACGATCTCGTAATTCGGCCTTCACCGGCGACGAAGGCTCCCTTTTGCAAATCCTGCAGCGCAGACCTTGCCCCTGAGGTACTATTTGCATCGCAAAATAAGTGCGATAAATGATTCGCGGCAGCGACGAAACAGTCAGCTCCCGCTTGAATCGCGGTGGATCGACACCAGATCGCAGCTAGATTGCAACGAATTTGTAAGGTGGCCCCGGTATAAAGGGCCTACTTCAAGCGGATCCCCCTGTTGGCCGGATATCCTTTATAGGTATCCGGCCTCTTTTTTTGGCGCGCCAGATGCGCGCCGCGACGCAACGGGGCCCGATCTTGTCGTTGCAGTTATTGCTGCGTCGCTTTTTCGATATCGGTCTTGTGCGTGCGCAGGACTTTGCGAATTTCAGCCGCGGGCGGCCGCTCGCCGATGCGCTCGATCAGCTCGGGCAACTCATGCCACGACTTGCCCCACTTCAGCAGCCGCACGGCATCCGCAATGATTTTTCCGTTCATGTCCAACGGTGCGGCTGGCTTCGCTGGTGGCGGCGGTGCCGCGGGAGGCGCGGCGCGCTTAGGCGCCGGCTTCGCAGCTTGAACGGCTGCAGGATTGATCTTCGGCGCGGGGCGCGTGGACGGAATCGAGCGCGCGGGCACAGCCGCCACTGGCAGCAGGTCATCGGATGTTAGATCGCCCGCAATTACTTCGGGAGCAGGCTCCGCCACTGGCTTGATCTGCACGGCCTTCAGCCGCGGCATCTCGCGGGTGGGGTCATCCGGGCCGGTGTTGTTCTTCGCTGTCCGCGCCGGAGCGGCTTGGCGGATCATTACTGTGGGGGCTTCGACAGTCTGGCTCGTGCCAGTGCTCGGCGGGGCAGGTGTGGTCTCCGCCTTCGGATCGGCCAGGGGAATAAAGCGCTGGATGTGCTGAATGCCCACCAGGTTGGCCAGAAACCCCATCAGTTCCAGCGATTCGGAGAACTTGCTGTCGCCCATCGCCTGGCGCGTCTCGCACTGTTGTTTGAGCTCCAGCACCTTCTGCCGCGCGACCTCCAGCACCCAACGGGTCGGGCGATCGTGCTTTTGCCACGGCTGCACGCGCGCGTAAGCGGCGTCACTCAGCTCGGTGTACTGCAAATGCAGCTCGATGCTGGTAAGCCACTTATCGATCAACTCCGTGATGCGGCGGTCCGCTGGCGTCATGTCGACTCCGGTTCAGATGCGCGCATTATGCAAGAAAGTCGTGCAAGCCAACGGAACTGGCTCGCAGCCGAGCGGTTCGGCGCCTTGATGCGCTTGGCGATTTTACGTTGCGTCCGTCATCATCCTGTCTCCATTGACGGACAGGAAGGACATTTATGATCGGTCGCATCGTGGCAGGTGTGTTGTTGGCGGGCATGGCTGCCCAGGCGTTGGCAGCGGGCTCCGTGGCGGGGAAAGTGATCGATGTTCGAGTCGATCGGGGCGGTCAAGGCATAGTGACTTTCGATCAGCAGATCGCGACGCCGGGCTGTGGGACTCCGGCCTATGCGAATGCTTTCGCGTTCGATGCCAATACTGCCGGCGGAAAAGCCATCCTCGCGGTGGTTCTGGCGGCCAAGACGACGGGCGACCTTGTCTATGGGTACGGCGCCGGCACTTGCCTCATCTACAACGGTGTCGTCGAGGATCTGAACTACACCCAGATTCACTGAACGCACAATCGCAGGAGCACGGTAACCCGTGCTCCTGCGATCGATTCGAAGAGGTGGCGCTCCCACGGGGATTCGAACCCCGGTTTAGGCCTTGAGAGGGCCCCGTCCTAGGCCTCTAGACGATGGGAGCGTTGTAGAAAGGGCTGGCGGTGAGACGCGCCAGCAAGACGGGGTATTATATCGGCAGTTTTCCGCCGAACAAGTTTTCCCGGGCATCAGGCTATTGAACGATAACAACACTTCCGCCGAGATCGTCGATGAGGCCAGTACCCCTCGGGTGGTGCCGCGCGAACAGCATCCGATCTCGCGAGCCAACATTTCCTCCAACGCACTGAAGGTGCTGTATCGCTTGAAGGAGGCCGGCTACCAGGCTTTCCTCGTGGGCGGGGCCGTGCGCGATCTGTTGCTTGGGTTGCAGCCCAAGGACTTCGACGTCGCCACCAACGCGCATCCCGACCAGGTGAAGCAGTTGTTTCGCAACTGTCGCCTGATCGGTCGCCGCTTTCACCTCGCGCACGTGCGCTTCGGTTACGAAATCATCGAAGTTGCGACGTTCCGGGCCGCGCACACGACCATCGACGAGGACAACAGCGTCGACGAAGCGGGTCATCGCGTGCTCGACGAGCGCGGTCGCATTCTGCGCGACA
>Ga0247784_1000030_pt1 | contig 55682 bp, 28 predicted proteins | sample UWRJL169409R5_FD_179909 | JGI IMG/M metagenome (GOLD analysis project Ga0247784, IMG submission 179909) | Plant litter microbial communities from Arlington Agricultural Research Station in Wisconsin, United States - UWRJ-L169-409R-5 | ecosystem: Environmental > Terrestrial > Plant litter >...
AAGTCGACGCGGCGCTGGCGGTCCAGTGCATGTAGCACCTGCTCGCGATCCACAACCCGTCGCGCTGGCCATGGTCGACGCAGCCAAGTCACTCGACATACCGCAGTTCGATAGTCCCAACGGAGCAATGATGGAAGGACGTGGCGGTGTCGCGATCAACGATCTGATTGTGAAAGATGGCCAACGCTCGTCCATCTTCCGGTCCTATATCGGTCCGAAAGTGGACCAGCCCAATCTCACTATTCTCGTCCACACGCAAGTCGCCAAGTTGATATTGAGCGGCACGACGGTTGTAGGCGTTGAAGTCATTCAGGGCTCGCACCGCATGCGAATCATGGCGGATCGCGAAGTGATCCTATCGATGGGCGCCATCAACACACCTAAAGTACTGATGCAATCGGGGATCGGCCCGGAAGAGGAACTGCGTCAGCACGGCATTCCTGTCATCCAGCACCTGCCTGGCGTGGGGCGCAACCATCAGGATCACGTGTCCTTCGGTTGCATCTTCGAGTCGAAGGAGCCGCTCGCCGTTGGTCACGGCGGATCGGAAGCGACGCTCTACTGGAAAACGGACCCGACGCTCAAAGCCCCCGACGTGTTTCATTGCCAGCTTGAGTTCCCGGTCGCGACCCCGGAGACCGCTCATCGCGGAGTGCCTCGGAACGGCTGGATGGTGTTCGCCGGACTGTCACATCCCAAGAGCAGAGGTTCATTGCATCTCACGGGACCGGACGCGCGCGATCACATTCGCATCGAAGCCAATACGCTCTCTCATCCGGATGACGTGCGAAGCGCGATGACGACGATCGAGATAGCAAGGGAGATGGCGCATGCACCGGCGTTCCGAAGTTTGCTGAAACGTGAGGCCATGCCAGGGAGACTGGGCGCGCCCGAGATGGAAGCTTACGTTCGCGATTCGGCGGTGACATTCTGGCATCAGGCTTGTACGGCAAAGATGGGGCGCGACGCGATGTCTGTGGTGAATGGCCGATTGCAGGTTTATGGCATCGATCGATTGAGGATCGCGGACTCTTCGATCATGCCCGATATACCCAGCGGCAACACAATGGCACCGTGCGTTGTCATCGGCGAGCGCGCAGCTGAGATCATCAAGCAAGCGCACGGCCTTTGATGCGGTTCGACCGCCGGCTTGTGGGCAGACCCATGCACAGTACTCACCTACAAACGCGTCTCTCGTTCAGATCTACGACGTGTCCCTGGCGAAATGCTGATCACGCTGCAACGGGTGTGTAGAAGAGGCCGGAGCAGTCCGATCGCCATGCATAGTGATTGAGATTGGCGGGCTGGCCGCCAGTCGTGCCGTATCGTTCGATGGGCGTCCAACCACCGAGTCCGGCGTGGACGCGTTGCTGATTGTAATAGATGGCGAATCGATCCAGCTTGCGATGAAGGTCGAGACCATTCCAGAAAAAGGTCTGGTCGAGATACTCGCGCCGAAGAGTGCCGATGAGGCGCTCTACGAACGGGTGAGGGCGAGGCGCGAACAGAAGGGCGTACTGTCCAACAATTCGAACGGCGCAGTTTCGGGTCGGGTCGCGGGCCCCTCTTCATATCGTTCGAGAGCGCAGGATCGCCTTCGCGCCGCTTCTGAGTTCGATGCTCGGGCCCCATTCAGCAACCCGCGCTGCACTCGCGGCGATCACCCAGATCTCAGTCGGCGAGTTTGCTCTGGATTGATTGCGCCTGCTTCAGATGATCTCGCAATATAGGCAGCGTCTTCTTTGCATAGCCACGCAGCTCGAGATCGAGTTTCTCATCGTCCGCGGCGGTCTCAAACAGTTCGACAGCCGCCTCGTGGTCCTCAACCATGTGGTGCATGTAGTCCCGATCAAAATTCTTTCCCGCGTCCTGCTGTTGGAACCTCTCCACCGCGGCTTTGTGCGTGTCGGTGCGCGATGATGGCACTTGCCCGCCCTTGCCCTTGCTGGCGGTTATAAGCTCCTGGTTGGCCTTCGTATGGTCTGCGACCATCCGCTTTGCAAACGCCTCGACTTGGCTGTTCTTCGCTTTCCGAGCGCCGAGCTCTCCCATTTCGACTTCGGCCAAGCCGCTAGTGCCCGCCTTCTCGATAAATTCCTTCGCGGAAGCACTCGATTCCGCGCTCGTGGCTGTGCCCTGCGCCATCGACGCGCTGCCCATCGCGCACAACAGTGCTGCGACCAGAATTGATGATCTGTTCATGACGCCCTCTTTGCTTTGGGTACAGTGTCGTCCCGCACGGTTCGGGCCTCAAGAAGCTAACGCACGGCCTACAAGCGCTTGTTCCGTGCAATTCAAGAGAAACAGCTCACCAAACCCGATTCTTCGCAAGGTGGTTTGGGGGGGCGGTACTTCCCATACTGATGACGATGCTTCGCTCCATCCAGCCGTTGCACTTTCTCCTAACGCTGCTCGCCGGCTGGATCGATCGTCGGCAGCTTGCGGCGATCGATTACCTCAAGGAGGAAAATCGGTTGCTGAAGGAGCGGCTCGACGGTCGACGCCTTCGATTCACGGATGCCGAACGCGTCGACTCGCACACAGAGCGTATGCGTTGGGACCCATGGCGCTCGCCGAACTCGACACGTCGGTCACTCCGGATACGTTGATGCGGTGGTATCGAGCGTTGGTCGCACAGAAATGGACCTATACCCACCGCCGTGGACCCGGGCGGCCACGAACGATGCAGGTAGTCGTCCAGTTCATCGTTCGCATGGCGCTGGGAATCGATCTTGGGGCTATACGAGAATTCAGGGCGCGTTGGCGAACTTAGGGCATGACGTTGGCCGCGGAACGATAGCGGATGTACTGAGCGAACATGGCATCGATCCGGCGCCCGAACGAGGAAAGCGCACGTCGTGGTCGACCTTTCTCAAAGCGCACTGGGAGAGTATTGCGGCGACAGATTTCTTCACGGTCGAAGTCCTCACGCTGCGCGGCTTGGTTACATACTACATTCTTTTTGTGCTCGACTTGGCGACTCGCACAGTGAAGATTGCGGGAATCACCTCTCGTCCGGACGAAGCCTGGATGATGCAGATGGTGCGCAATCTCACGGATGTCGAGGAGCCGTTCCTTCGGCGCACACGGTTCCTGATCATGGATCGAGATACAAAATATTCCGCAGCCTTCCGTGCGGCACTGACTCGGGAGCGGATCGAGCCGATCCGACTGCCGCGGCGATCACCGAATTTGAACGCGTATGCGGAGAGATTCGTGCGTTCAGTGAAAACGGAGTGCACCGGGCGGATGGTCTTCTTCAGCAGATCATCGCTTGAGCGCGCGCTGACGCACTACGTGGCCCACTATCACGAAGAGCGTAGTCATCAGGGGTTACAGAATCGCCTGCTGAAGTGTTCTGACGGCACTATCGATTTAGATGGTCGAGTAGAGCGCCGGGAGAGACTTGGTGGAATGCTCAACTTCTATCTTCGAGAAGCGACCTGACGACGGAATTATCGGACACTACGGGCATCCCGAAACGTTGTCCCGCCAGCGCTCGAAGCGCGGGCCACGGAATATGCTTCCCGGGCGTGAAATTGCCCTCAGCCACTGAGCTGTTTATGGTTCGCGCGGTCCAGCACGATCTCGCCGTTGTCTTCGCCGCTCCACCAGTGAATGCGCTGCGCGACGACCTTGAGCATCGCGAGCCCCGCGGTGCCCGGCCCGTCGGGGAACCAGCGGTCGAGATCCTTCTGCCAATGTTCCTCGAAGCTGGGCTTGTCCCTGATGATCTGCGCTTCGGCTTCAATCGCGATGAATAACGGCGGCTGCCCGAGCAATCCCTTGTTCCCTTGCAGAGACATGCTCACACGCGGGTCGCGCTCGATCTGGCGAACCATGTCGGCGCTCTCGTAGGTAAAAAAGAACGAATCGCCCTGATACTCGACCTGGCCATTGTTGCTCATGGGACGGCCGGCCGCGGCGCCATTGTCCGCCCGAGTGAACAACATCGTGAAGTCGATGTCGCGCATCTTCTTCGATAGGTCCTGCAGGGAAAGGTTGGCCACGGCGCATCTCCGCTAAGTGAAGCTTGCTGAAACAATCGATCGGGCGCGCGGCGGGTTCCGGCGCTGACACTGTTAAATCCATCGTCTTGGCCGCGGCCGTGAGCTAGCATCGACCCGGCGCCGAACAATTCAAACCTCTCGGCACGGCGCCCGCGAACTATATATATGAGCGTCGGTTCATTCTGGATCCGCCCTGGCGTGCGTCCTTTGATCCTGCTAGTCGCGGTCTGCTTTGCAGGCTGCGGTGGCGGTGGGGGCAGTGGTTCCGCTGGCGCGGGTGGTGTGATCGTGTTCGTGCCCCCGCCGAATCTGAATTTCACTGCCGATAACTCGACGGTGAGGCAGGGCGAGGCTGTGAGGCTGTCCTGGTCCACCACGTCGGCGGACAGTTGCACGGCATCCGGAGCCTGGTCGGGCAGCCGTGCAGTCAACGGTTCTGAGATTCTCTCGAACCTGCAGCAGTCGGCCTCATACACTTTGACCTGTGCCAACACCGCCGGCTCGGTCGTGCGCACCGTGGATGTCACCGTCACGCCGGTGACTCCACAAATCAGTTTGACGATCACGCCTACGCTGGTCGAGCGCGGTGCTGAGCTCACCGTGACGTGGTCCGCCCCTTGGGCCACTGAGTGTGTCGGTCAATGGGCCGTCTTCGGAACGCCGCCGCCGCTTGCCGCAGCTGGTTCGCTACAGCTTCCGATACCGGCCAACTGGTCGGGCACCACATTTGGCGTGAGCATGCTGTGCTCCAATGGCAACGGAGCCTGGACCGCAGGCACCGAGGCGGCGGTGAAAACACTATCGGGCGAAATTCACATTCCCGCGGGCATCTATGTGGACACCGATGTGAATGATCCGAACGCCGAGTATGTCTCCAATGATGTGCCCGCGACGGAGCTGCCTGTGTACGGCGTGGTGCCGGGGTATGTGAACGTGGCGGGCCAAGGCCCAGCCGGGCGTTCCTTCGCGGCGGGCGATCCGTGGGATTATTTCTTCATCACCAGCGACCGGGCCGGCCAGGTCGCGCGCTTGCGGCTGCCAACCGTCAACACTTCGGTGGCGCCGGCTGAACGTGACGATGCGGATCTCTATCTCTATGACCGCGATTCGGGCGCCTTGGTCGATGCGTCGATCAGCTCGAATGGCGAGGAGCTCATCGCGCTGCCGGGAATGGGACATTTCGTGGTCGGCGTCAAGGCAGAGCGGGGCGGCTTCAACTATGTGCTGTCCTTCGATGATCCTCCGGTGGTCAGTGGCAGCGGTGTTGCCACGCTTGCGAGCGAGTTTGTACCTGGTGAGGCGATTGTGACGATGGAAACACATGCATCGTCGGCAGGGATGAGCAAGTTGAGCGGCGAAGCAGGGCACGAAAGGTTGGTGAGATTCGCGAGTGCTGCGTCGACGGTCGCTGCGTCCGTGACTCAGAAGTCCAACCGGCCGTGGTTCGGGCAGAAAGCCGCAGCAAATCTTTCCTCCGCCATGCGTGAGAAGTTGGCGACGTTGCAGGAGATCAAGCGACTGTCACAACTGGAAGGGGTTCGACACGCCAGTGTGAATCGCATCCTGCATGCGCAGCTCACGCCCACCGATCCGCTGTTTGCGCGTCAGCGCTGGCATTACGAAACTGCCAGGTTGCCCGCTGCATGGGATATCACAACCGGTTCCAGCAACGTCATCGTTGCGGTGATCGATTCCGGCGCAGTCATCGATCATCCCGACCTGCAAGTAAAGTTCGTTGACGGTTACGACATGGTGGATCGCGACAGCGACTACCGCGACCCTGGTTACGACTCGGGTGGCGTGCGCATTTTTCACGGCACGCATGTGATGGGTACTATCGGTGCCGTCGCCAACAACGGCGCAGGCGGCAGCGGCGTTGCCTCGGGAAGCCGCATCATGCCGATTCGTGCGTTGAGTGGCCGCAGCGGCAATACGTATGACGTCCTGCAAGCCGTGCGTTACGCCGCCGGATTGCCCAACGATTCGGGACGCGTGCCGGCGCGACGTGCGGATGTCATCAATCTGAGTCTTGGCGCGCGAGGCAGCTGCGATCCGGCAATGGCCGAGTTGTTTGCTACAGTGTCGAACAGCAACGTCGTGGTGGTCGCGTCGGCGGGTAACGATCAATCGAATGTCGACTACGTGCCCGCGTCCTGCCCGACAGTGTTCGGTGTGGCTGCTACCGCGCCGAATGGCAATCTGGCGTGGTATTCGAATTATGGCAGCCAGGTATCCCTGGCTGCGCCCGGAGGCGATTCCAGATACGACACCGACAACGACGGCTTCGCGGATGGCGTTTTCAGCACCGGCGGAGGCGTGAATGGCTCGGGCTATGCGAGCCTTGAGGGCACGTCGATGGCGGCGCCTCACGTGGCGGGCATTTTCGCGTTGATGAAATCGGTGCGTCCGACGCTCACTGCGTTGGAGTTCCGGCAACTGTTGGAAGGTGGTTGGCTCACCGACGCCGTGCCCAGCAACGGACCGGTCCCGGAGCTCGGCTACGGCATCGTCAACGCCTACAAGGCTGTGCAGGCAGCCAACAATGATTTCATGCCGCGTGCGCAGGTCGGAGCGACGCCGAGCCTTGTCAATTTAGATCGCATCAATCCGTCAATGGCTTTCACGCTGCGTAACACCGGCATCGGCGCACTATCGGTGACCAATGTTGGAGCGCTGCAGTCGTGGCTCACCATCACACCCGAGCTCGTCACCACCGATGGCTTGGGTCGCTATCAAGCTCGTGCCAACTTCAATCTCTTATCGAGAGGTGTCCATCACGGCGCGGTGGAAATTCAATCCACCGCTGGAACGACACAACTACCTGTCGTCGTAAACAACGTGCACTTCGGCTACGCCTCACGTCTCGGCGCGTTGTATGTGCGCGCGATCGATGCAAGCACCGCTGCCGCCATCCGCACTCTGCAAATCTCCGATCGGATCCTTCGCTACCGTTTCGACGATCTTCCTCTCGGAAATTACGTCACTCTCGCCGGGACCGACATGAACAACGACGGCAACCTGTGCGATCCCGGCGAAGTCTGCGGCATGTATCCCGTCCGCAGACTACCCGCACCCATCGAGTTCACCGGCGTGAAGGAGCGGGTGGACTTCGATCTGCAGGTGACGGGGGTCGAGGGGCAGTAGACGAAAGCGCGTGCCGCTCCTCGGCGTAGTCGTGCGCGGAAGCGAGCAGGGGCATTTGATCTTCGTCATGTGCGCCTTCGCGCTTTGCAGGAAGCGCTGAAACTTCACAATGACCAGCGCCTCCGCGAGATGGTGCGCATTCTCATGCAACCGCCGGCCCGATCGTTGCGATTCAATGTCTTCCAGAAACACGCGCTGCAGGTCTTCCAGTCCGTCGATGACGTAGTGCTCGTCGCTCGCCGGGCCGAAGTCGCCCAGCCAATCAAAATGGTCGGTGCCGCCATGCTTGGCGAAGCCGAATGCGTCGCAGAACCGCAGGTCAGGGTTGATCACGAAGCCGTTCATCTGCGTGTACACGGCGCCGAGCGCGTGTTCTCCGCCGGCTTGCGCGTAGAAATCATCGAAATACTTCGCGCCGTCCCGCAGGTCGTTGGTTATCTGCAGGTCGGCGATGATGTGATAAGGACTGGTGGGCTCCGCCGCCAGCCGTTGGCACGAGGATGGCCTCAGCATTCGGCGAATGCGCCCGTCTGCAACAACGGCATGATGCGCAGGCTGATGCGTCGGGGCAGCGGCATCGATGCATTTTCTTCGACAACCTCGGCGGGTTTGAGTCGCGCCAGCAACTTGCGTCGACGCCTCGGCCGCGGAAATTCGACTCGCTGATGGGTATGTACGTCGCCGAAGAGAAGCTCGCGATGGGCGAGTTGATGGATCTGCTCGGCCAGGGCTCGCGATACCGTGATGTCGCCCCAGTCGTACGCATCTCGAACGATGTGGATGTCGCTGGGAATATCGTCACGCAACGCGCGGTCGTAACCGAATCTCGGCTGCACGACACCGCCCTTGCGCCACTCCAGGTACACAGTCGAGCGCTTGAAGTCATAGACATGGCGCCGGCGTACGAAGTCGAGAAATACGTAGCCATCGAGGCTCTGGCCGAGAACTTCTGGATCAGGTTCCATTCTGGGGTGCGGCAGATCTCGAACGAGCTGCTGCAGTTCAAGGACTATTACAATGACGATCGAGTTCACGCGTCATTGAAGGGCTCACTCCAATCTGCCCAACCGATCGCAACAGCCGATCGCCCATCCTCGTCGCTCCTTAGACGGATGCATTTGACGGAGCGTGACGACGGTCTTGCCGTCGCTTTGTTGAGATCGGGCGATGATTCCTCGGGCACACCCAGGAGCGATCCTCCTGACAAAGCGACCACGATTACCTCCGAGCACCATTAGCCGTGGATTGCGCCATTCTGATGCGTTTAGCGCCGTTCTAAACAATTTCTCAGTCCTCCGGATAACCGTCTTATAGGCGGATGGGGCCAGGGAGGGCTTGGCAAATGGCGGTGACGTTGATTGGCGGGAATGGCTCAGGGGTACTCGATTCCTCACTGACACTGTTCACGCGTAATGAGCGTACGGGAACCGATACAACAGGCTCTGGTGAGTCCCTGTACGTCAACGTCGCGAATGGCGTTTTCATTATTCAGCATCGCGATGCGTATTTGCCCAGCCTGGGTGCGGATTTCAATCTCGTCCGGACCTACAACTCCCGCGGATCAATCGGTACGGCCGGTAACCTGGACGCTCAGTGGGAGCTCTCCACGGGTGTCACGCTTAGGGTTGTTGCCGGTGGTTCGGGTCCGATGCTGCTTGTCACCTATGGCGACGGATCCGAGTTTGCCTATTCCTGGGATGCCGCCCGCCAGCTCTATGTTTCGAATAACGGTACTGGTGCATTCGAAACCATCCAGGACTTCGGCTCAGGACAGCCCCGGTACGTTCTCACGCAGGCAGACCAGACCCGTCTTTACTTCAGTGATGCTGGGGATCTGCTGCGGTCTGTGGACGCGCGTGGCGTACGCATGGAGTACGTCTATTCATCAGGCCGTCTGCAGCAGGTGCTGGATGACCAGGGTCATCGCATTAACTTCGTCTACGACGCGTCTGGTCAACTGATACGCATCACTGACGACGCAGCCGGCGTACTGGTTGAGTACCGCTACGCCTCAGGGCGGTTATCTGACGTCATGGACCGAATGGGTCATGTGACTCACTATGAATACTCGGCTGACGGACTGCTGAACCGCATAGTGCTGCCAGCATCGCAGGATGCTAACGGCGATGGCGTTAGCGAAACGTATGCGAGCCGCATAATCAACCTCGAGTACGGCACTGAAGCGTTTCCGGGCGCTCCCACTGGTAGTGCTCGTGTGGTCCGGAGCATTACGGATGCCGAAGGCGGCGTTACGACGTTCGGTTATGCCTTCGACTTTCCCGGTGGTGTGTTCGACGGTGGTACTACGCGTGTCGTCGATGCGTTGGGAAACAATCGCGCCTACTCGAATGACGCAGCATACCGGCAATGGCGTGTCGCCAATGGCTTCTACGACATCTACGATCCCTCAACCGCGGCAACCAATCCTGCCTATCAGACTCAAGTCAACACGATTCTGACGGCGCACAGCCTCTCTTATTCGTACCAGTCCAACGGCTACATCACTGAGCTGGTTGACCAGCAGGGGTTTCGAACGCTGTATTCCTATGACAGCGAGGGGAACCTCACCAGCGTCACCGACAGGAACGGCTGGGGCGTCCTAAACTCCGATAGCAGCTACTACCGTGCTTTGAGGGCTGAGCTTGGATACGTTGATGCTTCTGGAAACGGCAGGCTTGTAGCGACGCTAAGTGCAAACGAACAGGCAGCGTTACGCGAGACGTTTACCAGCCACTTCCGCTACGACAGCAGCGGCAACCTGCTCGAAGCCGAGGATAACAATGGCTCGATCACTCGCTTCACGTACACAAGCTTCAATAAGGTTGCGTCCACGACAACTCCATCAGGGCGCACCACGCTCTTTTTCTATGACGCCAACCAGAACCTGATCGAACAGCGTGCTCCCAGCGCAGACCTGACCCGGTTTGACTATGACGGTGCTGGTAACCGCACACGGCGAATTGTTTTTCTGGATGCCAATGACCTGCTGGATCCCGCAAAACAACAGATCACCCAATATTTCCACGACGCGTACGGGAACGTCATAGAAACCGTCGATGCGGAAGGCAATCACTCGCTGGCCGAATACGATCTCTTCGGCAATCTAATACGACTGACGGATGGGCGGAGCGGCGTCACCAGCTATACATATGATGCGGATAGTCGACTCCTCACGGTGACAGACGCGGAAGGCAACACAACCGTCAACACCTACGATGCCGTCGGAAATCGCATCAGTGTCACAGACGCTCGGGGTAAAACAACCTATCAATTCTTCGATCGCAACAATCGGCTCATTACCGTACTGAATCCATCCGATACTGATACATCACAAAATCGCGTAACCCAGTACACGTATGACGTTGTAGGTAATCAGACAAGCAGCACGGACGCGGAAGGCAGGACGACCACCTACATATATGACGCACGTCGAGAGCTTGTTGAGTTAGTTACTGCAGAGGTTGCAGGTGCTGGTGGCACGCCTGTGCGATATCGCAGCTTCCTGGCCTACGACGGTCAAGGCAATCGGATCTCCACCACGGACAACAACGGGTACACCACCTCGCTGCTCTACAACGAGGATGGAATGCTCGTTGAGCGTAAGGATCCGAATGGTCATGTAACGCGCTATGCCTACGACGCGAACAACAACCAGGTAAGCATCGTGGCCGGTATGCAGCTGCCGCCTGGAAAGCGGCAGACGCTGAGATTTTCCTACGATGAGGAAGACCAGCTTGAACAGGAAATTGACGCTGAAGGGCACGCCAAAACATACACGCGCGATGCCATCGGCAATATCGTCTCCGTTCAGGACCAGAACGGCAACCGGACGGACTATCAGTTCGATCGAAGCAACCGCCTCGTGCGGGAGATGGGGCCGCCTGTCGTCAATCCGGCCACGGGCTTGGCCCAGCGCTACGTCACCGAGCATCGGTACGATGCGAATGGCAATGAAGTCGAGCTTATCGACGCGAACGGCGACCGGACACTGTTCCGCTTTGACCGGAATAACCGTCGGGTGCTGGTGACGGACGCGAACGGCATCAACACGGTTTACTCGTACGACGGGAATGGCAACCGAACCAGCATACAGATCGGCGTCGATGCGACGATCGATGCTAACGGACGCGTGAGCGTTACGAATGTCGACAACGCGCAGGTCACGACATTCGCGTACGACGAGTTCAATCAACTTGTTTCGCGTACGGACGGCGTCGGGAACGCTCTCGCTTCGAGCAATGCGTCGCTTTATCGTCGAATGCGTGTGGAGCTGGGTTACTCAGCAGACGCTACATTGCTCAGTGCGGGCGATCAGCAGGCTTTGCGTTCGCTGTACACGGCATATATGGAGTACGACCGTGTCGGTAATCGTACAGAAGAGATCGACAACCTGCGGAGGGTTACACAGTTTTCTTACGACGCGTTGAATCGCCAGCAGACAGCCACTGATGCAGCGGGCGGCGTTTCTCAGCGACGGTATGACGGCAATGGAAACGTAGTTTCTATAACTGACGCTCTAAACCACGCTACAACATTTGCATACGACAGCCGCGGGTTGCAGATCACGCAGACCGATGCAGCAGGCGTCACGACGGCGTTTGAGTTCGACGAATTCGGCAACCTCCTGGCCGAGAAGCATGCGGCCGGCACAACGCAAGAGCGCGTATCGCGCTACGTCTATGACCTGAACAACCGTGTTATCGCGCAGACCGACGCTGAAGGATTCACTGAGCGCTACGAGTACGATGCCATTGGCAACCGTCTGCGAGTAATCGACCGCCGTGGCGGCATTACACAGACGTTCTACGACGCTCTGAACCGCACTGTTCGGGTCATCGATGCCAAGAGCTTCGAATCCCGCTTTGAGTATGACGGTGTGGGTAACCGGATTGCGCTGATCGACAAGCGCGGTGCCGTTGTCCGGCTCGTCTATGACGCCGGCAATAGATTGATCGAAACTACAGACGCACAAAGACGCGTCACGCGTTACACCTACAACGCGCTCGGCGACCAGATTGAAGTGCGCACTGCCGTAGGAACCGCTGAGGAACAGGTTTCGATATTCGAGTACGACGCACTCCACAACCTCCGCCGTGTCGTCGACGGTACCGGGAACGCGACGGTCTACGGTTACGACCGGATCTATAACCGCGTTAGCACTGTGGATGGGAATGGAAATCTGTCGACCAGTGAGTTCGACGCACTCAATCGTCTGGTTCGCATAACAAACGCGGAAGGGGAATCGACAGCCTACAAATACGATGCGGTTAGCAACCAGCTGGAAAAGACGGATGGCAACGGTCGCATTACAAGCTGGGCCTATGACGCGGTCAATCGCGTTATTCGTGAAGTCGCTGCAAATGGAATCGAAACCCACTATGCATACGATGCGGTGGGAAACAGCACGGCTATCACACAGGCAGCGAACAGCTCTGCAGCCAGTACGACCACATTTACTTACGACCGTAACAACAGGCTGGTCACCGAGACAAACGCGCTAGGCTTCAGCACGTCCTATTCTTACGACGCCAATGGAAACCGCACCATCGTGACCGATGCGCGCGGCTTCTCAACGATATACACCTACGACGCGAACAACCGCGTAACGCACATTCAGGATCCGCTGGGGAATGTCGTCCAGTACCGATACGATGGTAATGGAAACCGCGTCCAGGTAATCGATGCGCGCGGTTTCGCGACGACGCGCTACTTCAACTCCAACAACGAAGCGATTCTGGATGTCGACGCTGAAGGTTACGCAACGGCCCGGCAGTACGACAACAACGGCAATGTCATCTCCCAAACGCTTCGGTTCGCGCGCGTTGGAGCCGTCGACCCAAACATCATTCCTTCCTTGGCCGCCGATCCGAGGGATCAGCTTGTTCGCTTTGAATATGACGCTGCAAATCGTCTTACCGCCCGGGTGGACGCCGAAGAGTATCGAACCGAATATCGATATGATGCCGTAGGCAACCGCGTCCAGACACGTCAGTTCCGCGACCGATCTGGCCCGGATATCGCGACCACGCAGAGCTTTTACGACCGGGCCAACCGCGTTACGGATGAGGTGAGTGCAGCAGGCTACCTCACGCAATACGTCTACGATGACGTTGGCAATGTCCTGTCGCGAACCATCTACGATCAACGGGCTTTGCTGGTTAACGGGAAGCCCCAACCAGCTGCCGGCGATCCAGGACGCGTTTCCCGGTTTACCTATGACGCCGTTTATCGCGTCCTGACGGAAACGGATGCGCTAAATGTTGTCACACGATTCGAATACGACGCGCGCGGAAACCAGATTGCGATCACCGAGGCTTTCGGTACGGCCGATTCCCGCCGAACGGGCTTTGCCTATGACACCGCGAATCGCCTGACAGATATCATCGATGCCTTAGGCATCACGACACACTATGTTCTCGACGCTAACGGGAACATTGTCGATCGATACGATGCGTACGGTACGGCCGCGCAACGACGCACACAGCGCACCTACAACGGCAAGAACCAACAGGTCCGTGAGCAGAACGCGTTAGGTTTCGTGACTGAACTTCAGTACGACGCCACTGGCAACCTGAGTTCGCATACATATGCGCTCGGTAGATCAGAGCAGCGCACCGAACGCTTCGAATACGACCGGAATAACCGCGTCGTTGCGCAGATCAATGGTGCCGGTGAACGCACTGAGAGTATCTACGACGCCGCGGGAAATCGTATCCGGCTGACTGTCGGTGCTGGACGGCCTGAACAGCGTGTCAACTACTTCGAGTTTGACCGCGACAATCGCCTGATTGCCGCCACAGACGGCGTCGGTATCCGCACCGAATATCGCTACAACGGCGCCGACCAGAAGATAGAAACCATCCAGGCTGTAGGCGTTGCGGGTGCCGAGCGGCACACCTTCTATACCTATGACCTTGATGGACGCATCGTGCGCGTCATTGACCCGATGGGCGCGGCGACGTCGTATGAATATGACGTCCTTGGCAATCAGACGCGCGTGATCAACGCCAATGGTGGCGTTCAGACCAATACGTTCGACGCGCTGGGGCGTTCGCTTACCAGCCTGTCCGCTGGAAACGTGCTGACGGTCAATGTTTACGACTTGCGCGGCAATGTTGTCCGGACGACTCAGTCTTTCAGCGACGGTAGTGATGCTCGTACCACGCATTGTGCCTACGACGTGCTCGATCGACGAGTTGCCACAACGGACGGAGAAGGCTTCACCACTTCGGTGGTTTACGACGCATTCGGCAATCAAGTCTCGATCACGAATGGCCAGTACCTGCTGACACCGTCTGATCTTGGGTATGACGCGGCGAAGGCAGGCAGAGCGCATGTCCAGACCAATTCGTTCACGTTCGATGCTGCCAATCGGCTGCTAAGCGCCAAGGATGGCGCGGGCAATGTAACCACGTACACCTTCGACGCAATCGGTAATCGGACGAGCGTAACTGAAGCGTCAAATTCCAATGCCCGAACGACGCAGTATCGTTATGACCTCGCGAACCGCCTGATCGAGACAGTAACTCCCGAGAGCGGCATCGTCATCAATGAGTACAACGCCGCCGGCAACCGAGTCATTCAGCGCACTCTGCAGAGCAATGCTGGTGGCATACCAGTGTGGATTGTCCAGCACTTCGAGTACGACGGTAACGGCCGAGCGACGGCAGCCATTGATCCCTACGGCGTGCGTACCGAGTACGACTACGATGCCATCGGGAATACGATCGCTGTGCGAGGCGCGGCACGCACTGCTAGCGAACGTACTGTCCGGATGTTGTATGACCTCAACAACCGCAAGGTCGCGGACATTGATGGGGAAGGCAATACAACCAGCTATGCTTATGACGCTTCAGGTAACAGGGTAAGAACCACTGACGCGCTGGGCCGCATCGCCCGTTATTACTTCGATCGCAGCAATCGCCTCATCGCCGTCCTCGATCCTGAAGGCGTCGTCAATCGGTTCGTGTATGACAGCGCCGGCAACGCTATTGAGAACCGGCTATATGCCGGGCGATTTACAGGCACCGCCGACGACTGGACGCCACCCGTCGTCACGAGCTCTTCTGACGATCGCGTAACCTCCACAACGTACGATCAAAACAGCCGTGCGATACGCATTGTCGAGCCTGACGGCAGCACGACCGCGAAGACTTACGATGCTAGCGGCAATGTGCTCACTGAGCAGCTCTACGTCAATACTGGCGCACCACGTACGCGAAGCTATGCATACGACTTAAACAACCGGCTCAGCCTGTTTACTGACGTCGATGGGACTGTCACTGAATTCGGTTGGGACGCTGCTAACAACAAGGTCAGTGAGCGCATCGTTTCGACCACAGATCCTAATGCTGTACGCGAAACGATATTTGTCTACGACCTGAACAACAGACTTATTCAGCAGATATTCGATCCCAATGGGCTCGCGATTGTTGAAACCACGCATTACGACAAGGTCGGAAACGTCGTTGCGTCGGTCGATGGCAACGGCCACACAACAATCTTCGCTTACGACCTTGCAAACCGAATCACCGTTGAGACAGACGCGCTGGGGAATGCGAAGGCATATGAGTACGACGCCGTTGGAAATCGGATCGCGATAACCGACGCGCGCAAGGAAACCACCCGGCTCTTTTATGATCGCAATAATCGCCTGGTGTTGGAGCAAAGCCCCGTCGTTGGCGTGTATGACCCACGCACGAATTCGTTTTCCTCAACAAACCTGACTACACGCCATATCTACGACGCCTTAGGCAACGAAGTCCAAACGCATAATCCCGATGGTGGTATTACGACACGCTACTTTGACGCGAGTGGGCACAAGGTTGCAGAGGTCACAGCTGACAACGTACTGATCCAATGGCGCTACAACGCTTTCGGCGAAGTGGATTCTGAAACGTTGTACATGACGCGCTTGACCAAGGCGGCACACGATCCGAATCGGCGGCCTTCCGAGCCCGCTGGCGACAGCCGCACGACGCAGCTCGTTTACGATCGGATGGGGCGTGTGACGCGGCGAATTTTCCCGCAGATCGCAGTCACTACGATAGTCATCAATGCGTCGGGCCAGCCAACACCCACTGTAAACACGGTACGCCCAGAAGAGCGGTCCGTTTACGACGCTTTCGGAAACGCTGTAGAGAAGTTCGATAAGAACGGCAATCGCACGGTCGCGTATTACGACGTTAAAGACCGACTGATTGCACAAGTCGATGCGGAAGGCTATCTCATTGAGTCGGACTACGACGCGCAGGACAACGTATTGGAGCAGCGTACGTACGCCGGAAAGCTTAATCCTTCCAGTGTCAGGTCAACCGTGCGGCCAACCCCGCCGGCCGGTGAAGTGCATACGGTGAGCCGTCGGTACGATGCTGCGAATCGTCTGATTTCTGAGTACAGCCCATACGTCGAAGTGCTCGACAGCGCCGGCGCATCAGGTTTCGAGCGTGTGCTAACGACGTTCCGGTACGACAAGGTCGGTAATGTCGTGAGCCGCACGCGGTCCGCGGAAACGAGCCAGGCCAACATCGAGTACTACTACTTTGATGCGGCCAATCGTCAGGTGGCGGTCATCAATGCCAACCGTGTGCTGCACACCCTCGAATACGACGCCAACGGTAATGTGACTCGGCAGACCCGCTATTACAACGCTGTTTCCCCAGAAGTTGATCTCACTTCACTAAGCGGTGATAGCACCAACTTCCATACACTCGTTCGTGCACATGCTAACGATCAGATAACAGCACGCTTGTGGGACGCTGGTAATCGTCTAACCACTGAAACGGATCTGATGAGTAACGACGGCGGTGCGGACGATATTACCAAGGTCTATCGCTATAGCGCCCTGGGCCAGCAAACCTGGGCACGAAACGGGGACGGACGTGTAACGCGTATCGAGTACGACTTGCTGGGCCGCGTGGTACGCAACATTGCTCCAGACGGTACTGCCTCAGTCATCAACTACGACGCAGCTGGCAACCAGATCTTCCTTTACACAGGATTACCAGGCACGCAGGCGCTACCGGCAGAGAACGTTACGGCGACCTATGGCAGCAACCTTGTTATCGGATGGGACCTGCCGGCGAGTGTGAGCCAACGTTCCTGGATCGTGTGGGACACCTCAACTCGCGCCAACCTTGCAGATTACAAGTCCAAGAGCGCTGAGCTGGCCACGTGGTATTCCGAACACGGCCAGGTTTACATCCCGGCGGACGATTTCCACGAAGGCAGCGAGATTTACTTTCGCGTCGTAACAGCGGACGCCTCGGGAAACATTGCTTACACGTCCGAGCGAGTGGTTCGGCTCCCACCGCGCTTACAGACGGTGTCCGTTGAACGCATCGATGACAACTCCGTGCGTGTCCACGTCACGGCGCCATCAACGGCTCAAAACCTCGTTCTCTACTACGGTCCATCCGGGTCGATGCAGAATGCGGCCGGGATGACGCAGGAGCCGGACGGCTCTTATACGGCGATTATCAGCGGCGTTTCGAACTTCGCGGACCTCGCTTTCCTTGTTAGCTGGACGGACGACACAGGTAACAACTACGACACCGGCGAGATCTCGCTGCAAGCGTCCGGTGAACATCTCGGTGTCATTACGTCGATAAACGAGAGCACAACATGGAACGGCCAAGAGGTTGTTCACACGCTAACAGCGACGTTGCGCGTGCCAGCTTCTTTGGCTCAGCGTCTCGCGTCAGCGGTCGCATTCTGGCAGAACCTCGATACTGCTGGCGCCCCTCTCGTTGATACCGGCGTTGCTGGCCAAGATAATGGCGACGGTACGTGGTCGTACGTGCTTACCATCGGTGCAGGGTCGCAGGCACTTGTGGCGGGCAACTATCGCATCGTGCTGTCAGGGGTGTTCGCAAACCCGAGCAGCATCTCTTCCCCAGGCATCATTCTGGACCAGTGGAACGTCCAGCTTGGAACTACGTCCGCTAATGCACGGCGGCAATCCGTCAGCTGGCCCGCGGCCAATGTCGGCAATGCCAACGCACAGGGACAGATCGTCCTGATCAACGGAGAGGTTGTTCCGTCCGCGCGGGACAGTGATAGCCAACAGCTCACCGCACTGGTCCGACAAGGGGCCGGTACGCTGCGTTATGACGCGCTCTACGGGGAGCTGGCTGCCGAACAGCACAGACTCACCGTGAGCAGTGCGAGCAGCGGGTCCGGCTATAACGTTGGATTCACGCTCGACCTGGACCCTAAGGAAACGAGCCGCGCTGTCAACGGTGTGAGAATTGCCTATCGGCCTGCCGGCAGTGGCGTGCAGTTCTCAAATAACGTTTCGATGAGCCAATCCAGGGATCGGTTCACCGCGACGCTGTCGCGTCTGCCGGCAGGCAGCTACGACGCCAAGGTTTACTACATCGATGCGAACGGTCGCGAGGTGATCCTCGACTGGCTGCGCTTCGACGCACAGTCTGCCCGTGTTGCGACAACATCTCGGTCGTTGACACTCCTTGCAAGCGAGATCAACGGCAGCCTTCGTTTAGGCGAACTGACGCTGCCGCAGGTGACCCCAGGGTTATTCCTGGGAGATGTGGACTATAGCCGTCATTACCTCGAGCTGGCGCTGGGAGAAACCGGACGCCCGGGCGGAACGGTCAGCGCAGACGGCCGTACCACGGGCTACTTCATCGAGAACCGCTGGAATGCGCTGAATCAGCTGATTGGCACCAACTCCGATACCGGGCTGTGGCGTGAGTTCGGCGTAGACGCCAACGGTAATCGAGTTGCGACGTATGAATACGGCGCGAAAGGAAACACCACTTTCCACGATAGCTTCGCGCTATTCGACGGCCGCAATCGCAAAACAGCGGATTACAGTGTTGCGACGGCTGTCTATGGCTCCTCCACAGCGCAGCGTTCAATCACGCGCTATGGATATGACGTCTTCGACAACCAGGTTGAAGTAACGGATGCCCGCAACAATACGACCCTGAAATCTTTTAACGCCGTCGGCCTTCTGCTGCGCGAGCGGGATCGGTTGGGCGCTACCACTCTGCATTCCTACGATCGCTTAGGCAATCAGACGCGCACCATCGATGCGTTGGGTAACCAGTCGTACAAGGCTTATGACCTCAGTGGCCGGCTCATACAGGAGGTCAATGGCGCGGGCGATGTCACGGAATACGGTTACGACACATTCGATCGAAAAGTCGAGATCCGTCGCGTCGGTGGCCCGCAGATCACGTCGTTCGTGACGTTTGATCATCACGATCGCATAACCAACTTCCGCGACGGACTCAACCACGTCACGAACTTCACGTACGACAAGCGCGATAACCGAACGGGTGTCCAGGACGCTAACGGCAATTGGACCTATCAGGAATACGACGACTTCAACCGTGTCACGGCGACGCGCTACTTCCAGAACGGTACGCAGATCGTCGAGCGCCGCCAGTACGACTCTTATGGAAACCTGATCGCCGAAATCGATGGTGCCGGTCGCGTTCGTTCCACGACCTATGGCGCCTTCGGCCATAAGCTGGCCGAGACAGAATCGACCGGCCGCCAGCTCGCGTTCGAATACGACGTCTTCGGCAACCTAATACGTGAATATCGTCCAGCATCCGAGAGTTTTACCAACAGCGGTTGGAACGGTGGCTTAGGCCAGGATCTGGAGCCCTGGCAGTACGCCGAGCTTTACGAACAGTGGCAGCTACAAAACCAACCCACGGCTGATATTCGTCGTGACTACGACGCCGCGGGCCGCATCATTCGCGTCAGCGATGCCAAGACGGGTACTACGACCACCTATTCGTACGACCTCAACGGCAACCGCATGCAGGAGGACGTCACTGGCACCGGCGGCCACGACCGGCATATCACGTACGGCTACGATGCAGAAAACCAGACGACACGCTGGTTCGACGGCGTCACAGGCATGCACCTCAACTATCTATGGGATGCCGCCGGCAATCAGAAGCGTGTGTACACGGACGCCTCTTACGCAAACGCAGTCGACCATTGGTACGAATTCGATGGCGCGAACCGCGTCACTGCCGAAAGGAGAGGGCCTGGGGGCAGCATCATCAATGGGTATGAATATGACGCACTGGGCAATAGAAACATCTGGAACAATGCAGGCATCATTGTTACGTATCAGTTCGACAATGCGGGTCGGGTGATATCCGGTTTCTGGGTGGAAAACGGGGCGAGCTGGACGAGCGCCTGGGCGTACGACAACGTCGGCAACGTGTTGACGTACGCTACGCAAAAAAATGGCAACGTTGAAACCGCAACCACGAGCCAGTACACCGAAAACAACCTCACGCGGTACACCAACTCGGACGGCCAGGAAACGCATAACACTTACGACGCTGGCCAGCGCCTGACCGGCGTACAGATCGTCAACGACGGCAAGACCAGAACGTTCTCGTATAACTACTTCGCCGATGGTCGCCAAAGCTCGATTGTTGGCCAGGGAAATAAGAACGCCGCTGGCACGTCGCGGTTCACGTATGACGTAAACGATCGCCAGGTACGTGTAGATAAGGGGCAAGGGGACGGCATGGACCGCCCTGAATATCTAACGTTCGTATACGACAACGACGGCAAGATTCTCTTCCGCTTCCACGACGAAGGCACGGGAAGCGATCGGCACAACACCGAGTTTGCCTACGCGAACGGCAGCCCGGTGGGTGAGCGTAAGAATCAGAACGGCACGATCACGGAGCTGCTGGATACCGGCAAGTACAACCTCCTTCCCAGTCTCGGCGAAGACTTTCCGGACAGCAGCGTTTCCGCTGTGACCGTTGCAGATGGGGACACGCTGATTTCTATTGCCGCGCGGGTTTACGGCAATCCCAGCCTGTGGTTCGTGCTGGCGGAAGCGAATGGCCTGGACCCGTCCCAGCAGCTAAAAATCGGCGCACGCCTGCTGGTGCCCAACTCGATCGAGTCCGGCGCGATCACAGCGGACACGCACGTGGTCTACAACGAGTCCGACATCATCGGCTCGACGTTGCCCAATCTTAAAACGCCGAAGAAGAAAAACTGCGCGAGCCTGGTCGCGATCATCATCATCGTGGTCATTGCAGTCGTAGCGACGATTGCAACCTCAGGGCTGGCGGGCGCGCTGCTCGCGGGCGGCAGCAGCTTTCTCGGGCTTACTGGAGCCGCCGCAACGATCACGGCTTATGCCGTGGCAGGCGCTGTGGTGGGCGCCGCTGCATCCATCGTACAGCAGGGTATTTTCATCGCGCTGAAGTTCCAGGATAAATTCAGTTGGAAGGAGCTCGCGGCGAGCACCGTGGCTGGCGCGTTCAGCGGCGCGGCGCAGGGCGTGGGCAAAGCGGTGGAGCTGGGGCAGAAAGTCATCGCCGCATCGTCGACATACGCGCACGTGGCCGCCGCGGCGCTCAAAGTTTCCGGCGAGGCATCGAAGCAACTCATCAGCAACGGCAAGATCACGAGCTGGGCAAGCCTCGCGGCCGCGGCGATTGCGCCCACCCGAGATTCCCTCACGGGCAAAGAGATCTTCCGCGGCCTCGGCAACCTGGATGCCAAGACGGTCAGCATGATCACGCCGTGGCTCAGCATTGCGGAAACCTATGTCGAAGGCGATCAGCCCACGGTGGCGGACTGGGTTTCCGCAGCCAGCAGCACGCTCGGCTTAGTGATCAAAGGCGGCGCGGACGATACGCCGGTCGAAATCTTGGCGACGAACCTCGGCCGCAATCTCATGGTCGCCGGAGCAGTGTTCGCCTTCGATGAAGACGCCGCTCGCAGTTTCCTCGAGCAATCCGTCGGACAGGAGGTCGGAAATTTCCTTGGCGTAACGCTCGCCGATCGCACGAATCTCAAGGGCTGGGCGTTGCAGGCGGACGAAGCCTTCGCCACGGAAGTGAAGCGGCAACAGCTCGTTGAAACGATCAAAGCCATGCAGGCCGCGAGAACGGAAGTACCTAATGTCGAGGATCTCCAGGCCAAAGCACGGCAACCCCCGGGCTCCGTGCAGGAATTCAACCTCGAGGAATATCAGCAGGGCCTGCTGAGCAGTATCCGCGGCGATCTCGAGGACGAAGGGCTGGGCAGATATGAGCAGCTGATCGGAGTACTGGAGCAGACTGATATCAACGCCATCTTCAGCGCCCTGGCACACAAGGAAAACCTGAAGGTTGGCGTGGACAGTGTAATCGCCGAGTTCATGTACGCCTTGGGACTTGGCGGCACCACGCCGCCTCTGAGCATGGGCTCGGTGATGTCTGGCGGCCCATCGCATATCACTTATAGCGAGAAGACCCTGTTCAAGGCGGCGGTGCAGCTCCAGATGGCTTTGAGCACGGGCCTGGGTGCGAGCCTCGACCTGCCCGCGCATATTGCCTTCGTGAGAGAGAAGGACGCTTCGAAAGAAGATATTCGCAAGGCGGTAGAGTATTACGTCGGCGGTCGCGCGGACGCGGTCGCTTACATGGATATCATCGATCGCATCGATGACATCAGCCCAACGAACAGGCTGATCAACATCACTTATGCGTATGCGCAGTCGGATGCTCGCGCGACTCTGGCTGCCTTGAACAAATCATACGTTGCGGCAGCGGAGCGCATGTACCGGGATCAGGAAGCGCGCGCCAAGAGTAATCGCGAAGCGTATGACAACGCGGACTGGTGGGAGCGAGGGGGCCTGGCCACTCAGCAGAACGCCATGTCGCTGAGTGTGTTCGGCAGCTCCATGGTTCGTGATTACGCAGTCGATATTGCCTACTCAGGCGACAAGCTCGCGCCCGCGAAACTTCGCAACGATGCGCGGGCATCCCTGTTCTTCGAGGCCGCATTGACCTTCGGTCCTGCCTTGATCGGCCTCGCGAAGAAGGGCGTGAAGCTGATCAACCAGTTCGCGCGACTGAACCGTTTCCGGTCGGCTGCGGAGCTGGGAGCAGCCGTACAACGAACTGCGGCGCTGAATGCGTCAAGCACGGCGGCTCAGCGGCGCCTGGTGAGTGATGCATTCCTGAGTTCGGAAGGCGTGGCGAGCCCGGCTGTCCGCCAGCAGATCCTGGATGCCGGATTCGACAGCGCGGCGATCAGTGCTACGGATACGCCGGCGACTTATGCCCGATTCCGCAAGCTGTTTCCGGATACGGTCAATCAGGGCAAAGCTTTCAAGGGCCGGCTAGGGAACCTCTTCACCCGCATTGCAGAGATCGAATATGCGGCGCAGATCGAGCGCAGCGGCCTCCTGCCGGTGTTCGAATACGAAATCCCGGTGCAGGGCCAGGCGCGGTCGAAGCGCTTTGTGGACCTTGTATCGGTCGACCGCACGACCGGGCAGGTTCGGGATTATTATCAGTTCGTGAAAGCGGACGCTGCAGGCACGATCTTCCGGTTCGACGAATACGTGGCGGCTTATGAGCTCGAGCAGATGTTGGGCCTGCAATCCGGCACGATCGAGTTGATCAACACGTTTCCTGTGACGCCCTGACGAAACATCATGTCGGCCAGCATCAGTCTGTTTGCAAGCCTGGAGGACTATCAGTCGCTTCGAGACTATGCATTGTCTCTGGGCCTGGAGCTCGTGCCTTTGTTGCAAGGGGATTCATTGCCTGAAGATCCGGCGCAGAAGCCGTTCTGCTATCTCTCCTGTGTGCCGGAATCACAGCTGCGCACGTACGGGAAGCCGCCGGGATACAGCTATGCGCTCGATCCTTTGCTGCTGTTTCAGCGGCCGTATTTCCAGGAGCCGTATCTCGTTGCGGGCTTCATTCAATGGTCGACGGATTCGAAGGCGCATGCGGTCGTCACGAGGCCTTACTATCAGAAGCTCGCCCGGTGGGTACGCCGGGAATGGAACACGGCGCCTGACAGCATTGCGTACATTGGGCCAGCAGCGGGTGTGCTGCTGGCCCGGGGCGCACGGCTCGCGCAGCAACTCCCCACTCCTTGAATCGTGCGAACGTTAGCCGGCGCCGATTTTATATAAACGGGTCGAAGAGCAAACGTCGGCCCGGTATTCCTTAGATACATTTTGGTGGCGGTGGGGGGATTTGTCGTGTTCCTGCGGTTCATGTCCGAATCCGCGTACGGTAGACCGATGTCGTTGAAAACCGCGCCTGATTACATACTAATTTTCCGGGCGATCTCGAAAAAGATTCCGAATACTCGCCAGGATTGCTGATGGGTTTGGCGGAACAACCAATGCTGCCCAGCAAAGTGCGACAGCGTAGGGCAGCAGGACGCCCAACAGAGAGAAAAGTAGTGCTCGGCCAAGTGAGCCGGTGCCTGTCGAATACTGCAGCCACCCAACACCGCCTAGGACAACGGCACAGATGCCAGCTAGAGAATGAAGTATGAGCATTGGTTCATGTACTACGTTCGCCAGTAATAGGATAGCAGGTCGCATGGCGAGTCAAGGCTGGTGGCTCGCGCTCCATACGCGTGATTCGAAGACTGAGGGGCGCAGGACAGTCCGGACTCGCCAACCACGCTGGAGGGCATCATTGAGGCGGAGCGGACACGGCTCCTGACTGCGGGCGCGCTCCTCGGATGCGCATCGGTGGCGATTGAAAATGACCGAAGCGCCGACCGCCACGCCTTCTACTATGCCGATGTCATCGAGGTGGCGCGAAAGATGATTCTACAGACAACCGAACGCCTGGATTCGGTGTGCCTGGAAGCGTTCTATGAGCAAACACGGAGGGCACGCCGCGATCTTTCTCAAATCGAGGGCGACGCGTTGCATGGGATGACCATCGCGATCTGTGGTCATCCGCGCCTTTGTTGACTACCAACACTGGAACTGCCCACTGCGGCGATATTTCTGACGGTATTTCCCTCGTACATCACTGTGGTCCGCAAGATGCAACCCACGGAGTATTCGCTGGTGCGTGCGTGAAGAAATCGGCGGTTCTCGGATGGCCCGATCAAGAATTTCCGGAGGACAGTGCGCCGTGACTTCGATCGGTCCCACGATATTCCGATTGATCGTTAACCGGGGCACCGTACCCCTTTGCCACGGCTTTCGCGTGATCTTTGTCGCGCCATCTGCTTCAACTGGCGCAACTCGGCATCATGCTCTCGATAAAACTGCACGGTGGCGGCGCTGACGGGCAGGGGATCTTCTCCGTCGTTGGAGAGCCATGAGTATCTCTCCCGCACGACCTGCAGGCCGGCTACCGCCAAGCTCGTCGTTGCGAGAACCACTTCGCGCGCCGTCAAGCCGTGCGCCGCCAGCGACGCATGAATTCCCGGCCGCGCGTCGTATTCCTTGGCCCTCTCGTCGACAGTCTCTGCGTTTAGAGTGAGCGCATCAAGGTTACACGGGAGCACCTGCGGATCCTGATTCATCGCTTTCCACTTCGCGAGAAAATCGGTTGTCAGCGTGTAGTTCTTGATGAGAGCCAAATCTGCGGGGGAGAATTCATCGGCTTCTGCGCGAGCGGGCGAGTTGAAAAAAGCGGCGAACGTCGCTGCCACAACGAGTGCTGCAATAAGTCTGTTTGGTTGCATGTCCTGATGCCTTCGTGAGCTTCCTGCCATAACGAGATGTAATCAAGGTCGACGTCAGGCTAAAGCCCTATCGTCACCATGAACGCAGTCGAGCTGGCTCGGCCGAACCTGTAGTCGCCCTGTTTGTAGCTGATGCCGAGTGCGACCACCCGCGAGATGCGCCGCGACACGCTGGCTTCCCAGTAGTAGTCGTAACCTTCGATGACCTGGCTGCGCTGTGCTCCGGAGTTGAGGAACGCGCCTTCCTCGCTCTTCAGCCGCCAGCGTGCGCGGCCGAACTTGGGCACGAAACGCCAGCCGCTGCCCAGCTCGAACTGATAGCCCGCGGCGAAGAATTGCTGATCGATGTCGTAAGTGTCCAAGGCACCGAAGAGGCTGAGCTCACCCGCTGCGTCGGCGCCGATCTCCACGACTACACCGACGGGAGTGAGATAGCCGATGCCGCAGCCCAGGCCGGCGAGATTGCCGTCGACTCGGGCGCCGTTGACGCCCGTGTACTGGCGCTTGACGTCCAGGTCGCTGGAGAAACCGCGCGGCGTGATCTGCCACTCGTCTTCTGCCGCGTGGGCCGTGTGCAGGCCGAACGTCGATATCATAGCCATAGCCAGGAGTGTATTACGCATGTGAAAGTTCCTTTTCAGCGAGTTTCCGATCACGATCACGGCGGCGATACAGCATGAGTCCATGCAGTAACACCAGATACGAAAGCGAGGCGAAGTCGAATGCCCCACCACCTCCGCGGCGACGGCCGCCAGAGTTGTTTCCAGGTTCGCTGCTAGCGGCGTTAGCTGCCGTGGTCGAAGAGAAATCGCCGGAGATCCCACCAATAGTCAGCGTGGTGCGGGTCGAGGTGCTGGCTTGACTTGCCGATGTGTGGCGTACGCAGACAGTGGCTCCATTGTCGATCGTACTTGTTTGAGTCGTGAATCCATTGAGTGTGCAACCCACGCTGTACTCGCCGTTGCTCACCGAAATGGTCGCTGGCGTGTTTATACCGGTCACCGTCACGGTATTTGAAGTCACGCTTGAGCCGATCGCAACACTCGAACGATCGACAAAAGAAAAGGCATCCGGAGTGGTGTCCGCTCCAGGTGCGCCACCAACCGCTTCAGTAGTCGATGAGAAAGTGTCCGAAACATTCCCTACCGTCAGCATGGTGTCGACCACGGTATTGGTCTGAGCGGATGTCTTGTGACGGACGCAAACACGTTGGCCGTTAACGATTTCGCCGCGCTGACTGGTAAATGCGTCATCGCACCCAATGCTATATTCCCCGCCTGTGACGGTGACCGCAGCGACGCCCGCAATGCCGGCAATTTGCACAGCGTTAGAGCGTACTTCCGTGTTGGTCGAGAGATTTACTTGATCGACGAAAGTGAAGGCATCGGGCGAAGTGTCCGCCGCATCGCTGGTGGAGCGTACGGTGAATCTACCAATTCGGCCACCGATCCTGATGGTGGTTTGCGCCGTCCCCAAAGCCGTTGATGAGGCACGTAGTCGGAGGCATACGCTCTGGCCCGGCTCGATAGTTCCAGGGTCTCCAGTGAAAACATCCGTGCAGCTGATGGAGTACGCGCCGGTGTCGTCATTCCTGATCTCGATAGAAGTCTTTGCATTGATACCCGAGACCGTTATGCGATCCGAGACGACCCAAGCGGTTCCAAAGGGCGCGAATTTGTCCGCGAACGTGAATGCGTCTGGATAGATGTCCGAATCAGGTTGACCTTGTCCGAAAGTCGTATCCAAAGTGCCGTCAAGATTGAAACGATAAACGGCGAGGTCCAGACGCGCGGCGCCGTCGTCCGCGGGACCAGGTACCGTACAGGCAAGCACTGGTTTTCCGCTTTGTTGAAGCGCCCCGGAGCATTTCAGATCAAATCTGCCGACACTTGCGCTCGAGGTGGGCAGATCCACTTCTATGAGGCCGCGCCCTGATCCAAAGCTGGCATCGAATGCGCCCGACGCCGTGAATCTTGAGATATATCCTCGAGCCTGCTGGCCTGGTGGATAAACAGTGCCGAAAACAAATGTGCGTCCTGAGGAATCAAGCGCCAACGAATTGATAAACAGGTTTGGATTGAAGGCGCCACCTGCGAACGTGGAGTCCACGCTGCCATTGGCGTTGACACGAATCACTTCCTGCTGATCGCCTGCCTGAACATAAGCTCTTCCTGTTGAATCCACAGCGAGAATATTGCTGCGGTATATGTCCCCCAGCCCTTGCGATGAGAACTCAACCCTTCCATTGCTCCCATAGGCAGAATCAAGGGTGCCGTCCTGATTCAACCGTATCAGTACGGCTTCGTCGTTATCATTTGCGGCGCCACCCTCTCCGAAAACCAGCAGCTTCCCGTTGGTCAAAATCTGGATTCCCTGAACCTTCTCGATGGCAGAGCCCAGATCTCTGACCACAGCTCCGCCCGAGAACGATGTATCGAGCGTCCCATTCGTATTGAAGCGCCGGAGTGTCCAGTCTTCCTGTGTATCCGATAAGCGCGCGGTATAGCCGCCAAGCAGCATCTTTCCATCGGGTTGCTGAGCTAAAACCAGTGGTAGCTCAAGGTCGCCGATTCGTGGATCCGTCGCGGTGAAGCGCAGTGCTCCGGTGGCATCGTACTGTTCATATCCCACCACGAGCGGGCCTTGAGGGGGTACAAGGCGCTTGATGACGGTGGAATAGGAGCCCGCAGAGCCTGCCAGCAAATGCGTATCGCATCCGCCGCCATTCGCTAGCTTGCCGCCGGAGCCGAATGTGGAGATGAGCGTGCCGTCTCTATCCAGCGCGACCACCGTGCATCCAGACACATAGATTCGATCATCCGAACCGACAATGAGGTGATACTCACGTGCGTCATTCGTGTCGCCATCGAAATCGAGCACGACGTTGCCGTCTGCAAAAGCCGCCGAACTGAAAATTGACAGTGCAATAAAGGCGAGATCCATTCGTCTCGAGCACGGCATATATATCCTTGGAAAGTGATACGGCTCGGAAAATACAGCTCTACGAGTTCACATGCATTTTCGAAGCGTCTTGCGCTTATAGATTCGCGGAGCCTCTGCAAACTATCGAAGCTGCTGTGGTGACCACGTGATACAGAAAAGAGAGGTGGTTTGTGATCGCGCGATGTATCGATGGTGTGTGAGTGTGTGTCGGCACTTCTCATCGGAGCATGAAGTTAAGTACACGGTCGGCCAGTGAACCGAAAGGCGCGCGCATCATGGGAGCCATGCTGAATCGCGACTGTGTGAAGACGCCTTTGGCGTGACTGAAGGTCTTGAAGCCTTCTTCGCCGTGATATGAACCGAGTCCGCTTGGACCTACGCCCCCGAAAGGCAGGTCATCTTGAACGAACTGGAGAAGCGTATCGTTGACGACGGCGCTGCCGCTGGTGGTTCTATGAAGGACGCGATCGACAAACTCGCCCCGATCGCTGAAGACATAGAGCGCGAGCGGTCGTCCACCGGAATTTATACGCGTGATGACATCGCCGAGATCGCGGTAGGCGACGATGGGCAAAACAGGACCAAAAATCTCTTCCTGCATCACCTTCATGTCGAAGGTCGCCCCGACAATCACGGTGGGCTGCAGCGTATGCGGGCGGCTGATGTCGGGCGTTGAGCCGATCTGTACAACCTTGGCGCCCTTTGCCCGTGCGTCCTCGATCAACGCGACGAGGCGTTCGTAGTGGCGCTGGCTGATGACCGAAGTAAACCCTTTGTCGATCGGCCCCTGCGGATACGCCCTTTGTGTCTCGGCGCAGAAGGCGGCAACGAAAGCGTCGATGCCTTCTTCATCAATGAAGGCATAGTCTGGAGCTACGCAGGTCTGTCCCGCGTTGCTGAGTTTGCCGTAAACCAGTGATCTCACTACCCGATCTATTGAATAGGCTGCATCGACGACAACTGGAGACTTGCCGCCGAGTTCAAGCGTGACTGGGACGAGGTTCTCGCTGGCCGCGCGCATGATGGCCTTGCCGACACTCGTGCTCCCCGTAAAAAATAAATGGTCGAAGGGAAGAGCCGAAAAGTCCGCGCCGATCTTGGGTCCGCCACGGACGACTGCGACCTCATCTTCGGTGAAGATGTCGCTCAACATCGACGTCATCAGTGACGACGTCTTGGGCGTGAGCTCCGAGGGTTTGATCATCACGCGATTACCTGCTGCCAAGGCAGTCGCCAAGGGTGTGAGGCAAAGTGCAAGCGGATAGTTCCAGGGCGACACGATGCCTACCACTCCAAGAGGTTGCATCACGACCTTGGCCCGCGCGGGCATGAATTGCATGGCGACGCGACGTGCCTGCGGTCGCATCCAGCGGCGCAGATTCTTGCGGAGATAGTCGATTCCCTGTGTGACGGGCATGATCTCCATGACCGCTGTCTCATGAAACGACCGATTGCCGAAGTCCACGCTGATTGCGGATTCGTACTCTCGTCGAAGCGCCAGAATGGCCGTCTTGAGCTTGAGTAGATTTGATAGACGTGCCTGGCGCGAAGGAGCGCCATGGTGCGCAAATGCGTTGCGCTGCTTGCCCAGAAGTGACAGCAGATGTTCTTTATCGGGATCTGAGGCAATCGCGCTGATGGCATGCTCCAACGGCTGTGGTTAGGACATTGCTACTTAGCGACTGGCAATGCCGAGCCGACAGTCTGCTGATGGTGCTGGGGCCGCGATTACAGAATCTTGCTATTTTGTTGTTCTTCTATAGCGGGAGCGTGGTGCCCACACCGATTGACGTCGCTGTCAGGCTGCCGATCGACCTGATTATCTTGCACGTAATGCAGAAGGTCGGAGTCCCAATCGGTTCCGAAATGTCGTCGCCATGTGCGCTTGACTGGCAAATCCACACTCGGCAGCAATCCCGGCCAGCGTCAAAAGCGAGTATTGCAGCAGCGCTCGGGCGCGACCGACGCGACGCTCCATGAGGTAAGCGTGCGGAGTCATGCCGACTGCGGCCTTGAAAGTCCGGATAAAGAACTCGGGTGACAACTCAAGCTTCGCGGCCATCGAGGCAACGGTCAGGCGGGAGTGCAATTCAGCATCGATCAGTTCATCGACGATTCGCAGACGACGACGCGTCATCCAGCGCGCGGCAGCCGGGATAGTGAAGTCGCCAGTCAATACCTGGGAGGTCGCCCCCAGTAGCATAGAAACACAGTTCTCGACGTCCAATTCCGGGGCCGGATGACCGCTGAGCAGGATTCTACGCAGGCTGCATGAAGCTGCGCTGGCCCCGGTATGTACTAAATCGTTGAACCGACGCATTCCGAGCGGTCGATCTCCCCGTAGACGCAAGAGCAAATACTCGCCGCCCGATGGCGAGTGAGAGTACACGTCGCAGCCCGGAGGAATGTAGGACAGGCTGTTGGGATGCGTTCGAAATGGCGACCTTCGGTCAGATGCAAACGCGTGTTCGCCGGCCTGCGTTTCGAATGCGAAGCCGACTTGATCACAATCTGTTACATAACTCGCTTCATAGCGAGTTCGTGGCAAGAGCAATATCTGAACGCTTGCAGAAACGTCGAGCGAACGAATCATTGGCGCCGCGCCGTCCTCGTGGATGTACTTCCGGTCTTGTCTGTGCCCCGCCGCGAGACACTACGGACATCGTAGCGTTGTTTATAGGGGCGAGGTCAAATCACGTCAATTTCATGAAAACCAGCCTGGCTGGCTGCAGGCAGTATGGGCATCAAGTCCACGCGCGGGTTAGTGAATGCGAACCATTGGTCTTGTCGGCGGAATGAGTTGGGAAAGCACGCGGATCTACTACGAGTATCTCAACAAGGGCGTTCAGCAGAGGCTGGGTCGGTCTGCACTCCGCGTGCGTCATTATCTCATCGGTTGATTTTGCCCCGATCTTGTGCGTCGTGTTCGTGCCAGCGCCACGATGGCCGCCCCGCCTCGCTCCAGATTTGTTGCTGCGGATGCCAGCACATCACCCGCCTCTTGCCAGCGGCCTTCCGCCTGCTTCGATGCGAACCGGTCCTCCATCGTGAATTTCGTTGCCAGCATCCGCGCGTTTCGGCTCCTGGCGCAAATCGCTTGTTTCATGCGCATACCCGACATCATCGCCAGGTCTCGAATCACGACAGAGATGGAAGCTGGCGGTTGCCGTTTATCGACCTTCGAAGCCAGGGAAGGATGAGGAATCCAAATGCAGGGAAAGAAGCGGACGGTTTCGCTAGAAGATCATCCCAGGGAAGGCCTGGAGTTTTGCGCAGGCTCGGTATCCAGCGAAGCACCACGATATATGGAAAGCACGGTTGCTGCACCATTCCGCACAATCGGCGCAGGCTTCGTGTCCTCTCTCAAGGCGTCCTTCTGGCGTTCTACAGTCGAGGAGGCGGATCAGGTTGGTGACCTTGGCTTCGTTAGCCTCGCGCTCAATACCGGAGGAGGTCGCGTATGGCGCAATAGCGAGCGGGTGCCAACGGGCGTGGGTGCAATGGCGATGCAGCCATTCGAAGGCGCACGTTGGCGCTTTGAGCTTCCTGTCACGTTCACGCACCTGTACGTGCCATTTAAACTCCTGAGCGATGTCACTGAATGTCTCTTCGATCGCGAGCTTCGACACTCCGAACTCGTGATGCCCGCAGGGATCAGGGACGAGCGACTCTGCGCAGCAGCGCACTCGGTTCACACGTCCCTGCTGACGGTGGAGCCGACCAACCTCGTTCTTGACAGCATGGGGCTTATCCTGGCGGAAACACTCGTGCGCCGCATCTCTCTGCACGCCGATCGGCGTTCGCGTGTTGCGTTCGGCAAGATCCCTGCATACCGAGTCGCGCGCGTGGTCGACTACGTTGAGGCCAATATAGATTGCGATCTTTCCATGGACGCGCTGGCACAGGCAGCGGCGATGAGTCCCTTTCACTTCGCTCGCTCGTTCAAGAAGATGACGGGAATCAGCCCGCACAACTATGTGCTCAGTCGCCGTGTCCGTCATGCACAAGCGCTATTGAAAACAACACAGCAAGGTATAGCGGATGTCGCCGCGTCATGCGGCTTCTCCAATCAAGCGCATCTCAGCAATACATTTAAAAGCTTATTGGGTGTCACTCCCGGCGCTTACCGGCGCAGCGTGCAATCGAGGTGAGCCTCTGTGCCTCGCCGCGGGACCCTACGGACATCGTAGCGTTGTTTGTAGGGCGAGGGCCAAATCACTTCAATTTCATGAAAACCAACCTGGCTAGCTGCAGGCAGTATGGGTATCAAGTCCACGCGCGGGTTAGTGAATGCGAACCATCGGTCTTATCGGCGGAATGAGTTGGGAAAGCACGCGGACCTACTACGAGCATCTCAACAAGGGGGTTCAGCAGAGGCTGGGCGGTCTGCACTCCGCGCGCGTCATTATCTCATCGGTTGATTTTGCCCCGATCGCATCGATGCAGGCGGAAGGCCGCTGGCAAGAGGCGGGTGATGTGCTGGCATCCGCAGCAACAAATTTGGAGCGAGGCGGGGCGGCCATCGTAGCGCTCGCAACGAACACGATGCACAAGGTCGCGACGATTGTCATCGAGGCGATTCGCATTCCGTTTCTCCACATTGCTGATCCACTAGTGCTGCGTTTAGAAGAAGCTGGCAAGTCGCGTCCTTTGCTGCTGGCAACGAAATTCACGATGGAGGACCGGTTCCTTATCCATCGGCTCGCATCGCACGGGATTACAGCGATGGTTCCTCCGCAGCATGGCCGTGCCATGCTGCATCGGATTATCTATGACGAACTTTGCAAGGGCATCGTGACTGAGGCTTCCCGCGTTCGCGAGCTGATTGACGACGGCGCTGCAGCTGGCGCGGATTGCGTCATTCTTGGCTGCACGGAATTGGGCATGCTCATAGGCCCGAACAACGCAGACCTTCCGGTGTATGACACGACCGCCATTCACGCGGCAGCGTTGGTGGAGTTTTCACTGGATGATCGAGGTAATCGGCAATGAAACGTAGCAAGATGCCGTTCGAGGGTCATTTCGTGCTTTGCGTGCAGGGGCAACTAGATATCGAGCTCCAGGATGGCCGCAGATTTACGCTGATAGAAGGAATGAGCTACCAGGTTGCCGACGATGCGGGCCATTTCAGTTCCTGCTCGTAAAGCCGCCCGCAAGGTGCCGGTGAACGCACTGAGAGTATCTACGACGCCGCGGGAAATCGTATCCGGCTGACTGTCGGTGATAGCCTTGCGCCGCGACGGCCCGATGTTTCCAGCCGAACTTTCCGTCAATCGAATCCAGGTGCCTGACGGCGGTTGGGTCACGCACTATCTGCTCTTCGTTCTCGATCTGGCGGGCCGGGCTGTGAAGATCGCTGGGATCACTCCACATCCAAACGAGGTGTGGATGATGCAGATGGCTCGGAATCTAACTGAAGCTGAGGAGCCGATCCTCCGAGGAAAGCGGTTTCTGATCATGGATCGAGATGCCAAATACTCTGCGTGTTTCCGCGCGGCGCTCACTCGGGAAGGGATCAATTCATTCCGACTGCCGCCGCGTTCGTCCAACGTGAATGCGCATGCGGAGAGATTCGTTCGCTCGGTGAAGGAAGAGTGCACCGGGCGGATGATTTTCTTTGGTCGAGCATCCATCGAGCACACGCTGAGAGTTGCGCGAGCTGATCCGCCCGATGGCGCGTGAGAACACTCTCTGGGGCCAGGAACGAATCGCGAACGAACTTCTGAAACTTGGCCTTCGGGTTTCGCCGCGCACGGTCAGGAATCAGTCGCGGGTCAGGGGACCGAATCTGTGACCCGTCGACCGCGCAGATCCGCTGATGCAAAGAACTTCCACAAAAATTCTATGTAGTCAGCTCCCGTCGCACAGTTGCCATCAACCAGCGTGCCGCCTGTGAGGCAAGACTTTCGCTTGTACCGCGCAAGAGCACGCGTCCCGGAGTTTCCTGAGCAATGTCGTTTTCGATCGTGCAATGATCGAAGCGCACACGAAAGGTTGCAGCGAGCGGAAGTATCGCGCCAGTGGAATCCTTGTGGCTGGCAATAGAGCCGCCGTAGATGCTGGCGGCATAGGGTGGATCCAACGTAGCAAGATTGATGCGATCGATGCCGCTGACAATGCAGCGATGCGTGTCCTGCTCCGGTAGATCGGCGACGAAGTCTGCGGTTGCACCTTCGTGGATGCGTGCCAGGCCGGACTCCTGGACAAATGCTTCGCCCCTGACGCCCTGGTCGCCAATCACGCCAAACAGGCGCTCGCCGCCCCTGAGCCACACGCCAGAGCGCAAGTCTGGATTCAAATCGGCGATGTGGCCCTCGAAAGGCGCACGCAGCGTCAAGAGCTCGACCTGTGCGTGCAATCCCCCCAATGTTTCCTGTGCCGTTTGCCATTGCTTGCGTAAGGCTGGGCCGGCTCTGCGCAGCTCGTCATTGAAGGGCTGCTGTTCGACTTGCCAGCGTAACGACGCCTCTTCAACTGTCGCCATACGCAATTGATATTCGAGTTCTGGCGAAGACAGGCGAGCCAAAATGGCACCCGCTGCAACAGACTTGCCTTCGTGCAAGGCAATCTCTTGAATCATGGCGGGATGCGCGGCATAAACACCCTGAGCTTTGGCGCGCGCGAGTATGGCAGGGGTTGAAATCGACTGGCGTATCGGCAGCAGCACAATGAGCAGCACCGCCACTGCCGCAAGTGCGCTGCGTGAGCATTGCCTGTTCCATCTCATCTCGCCGCGCCGTTGCCACCACATGCGCGTTTCTCGCGCCATGGGTCGGACGATGAACCAGCCGATTTCGACCAGCATCAAGAACAGGCCGAGCGCACGGAAGAAAAAATGAAACACCAGCAGAGCAATGGAGAAGAACAGTATCAGGCGATACAGCCATGCCGTCAGCGAAAATGCGATCAGGAAACGGCGCCGCGACGGCGCGAACACTTCGACGGGCGCATCGCCAAAACCGAACAGGCGCTCGCGTAACCACCAGCGAGTCAGTGCGAAGGCGCGATCGTGCAGATTGGGAATCCTGAGCCAGTCCGACAATAGAAAATAGCCGTCGAAGCGCATGAACGGACTCGCGTTCAATGCCAGCGCGACCATCCAGCTGCTGGTGGCGAGCATAAAAACACCAGCTCGCAGCGGCCCGTCGGGCAACGCGCTCCACAGTAACGTGGCATACGCCGCCAGCGCGAGTTCCGCCAGCATGCCTGCTGCGCCGATGTGCAGGCGTTCGCGGCGCGCGCGCAACTTCCAAGCTTCGTTGGTATCGGTGTAGAGCACTGGCCACAGCACCAGAAGTGCAATGCCCATCGTCGGCACGTGGCAACCGTATCGATAGGCGGTAAGCGCGTGGCCGAATTCGTGCAGGACTTTCGCGAAGCTGAGTGCGATCGCGATGCCGAGCAAACCTTCCCATCCCGCATAGGCTCGAAACGTATGCAGAAAATCTTCCCATTGCCTGGAGGCGAGGTACAGACCTACGGCGGCGCTGACCAGCGTGGTCCACCAAAACGTCGGGCGAAACAACCACCGCACGAACGGCGAGAGCCGTCGCAATAGCGGCATGGGCTTGAACAAGGGCACACGAAGGAACAGGTAGTGTTCTAACGCCCACATCGCCGGCGAAATCCGCCGCCTCGCATTTATTCCAAGTAGGCGCTGTGTATCTGTGACGGCGCTTGTCTCGATGAGCTGATGAGCGATAAGAAACTGTACGAGCGCGAGCACATCATCCAGTTCAATGCGCAGTGTCGTGTCGCGGCGTACCGCCGCAACAACGGCTGCCGCATTACCTAGCGGCCAACGTGAGAGAATTTCGAATGCGGGCCAGCCCAGCTGATAGAAGCGATGGGCCGCAGGATCATAAAGCGTCCATGCCGGTGAGCCGTCGGTATTGGTGGGCGATTCCGCAAGATTCAGTTCTTGGCGCAGTGGCGGAAGTATGTGCATCAGGGAGACTCCGCAGTCACCAGCCCAACCACTGTCGCAGCACGACGAGCGGCCGTCGCAAGATCGTATAGATGAGAGGCACGCGATGCGCATACACGCGCGCGCTGCCCATCAGGCCTAGTCGGGGCACGGCGGTCTCGGGCCTGAAATGGGCACGAATGCGGTATGCAAGCACGTCTTTGTCATTGGGTTCGGCGTGATAGGCAACGCTATCGATGACGGCAACGTACGAGGAAAAAGGCGCAGCCTGGGGATAGAACACGATTTCGGCGCCGGGCTCCACGGCGATCTGGTCGCCAACGGGCATGCGCGCTGTCAGCTCCACCTTGGCGGGGTCCGCAAGCACCATCACCTTCTCGCCGATGGACACAGCGCGTCCCATCCACTCGTGCACATTGGAGAACACTGCAACGCCTGAGCGACCCGCCTTTACCTGCACACGCTCTAGCTGGCTTTCCGTGTACGCGAGATCGACGGCCTTCTGGTCGAGTGCTCCTTTGTGAATCGACATTTCCATCTTTGATTTGTCCTCCATGACCGCAAGCTGTGCGCTCTGACGATATTCCTCCCGTGCCGTTGCGTAAGCTTCGCGTGCAATGGCATGACGACTCTTGAGCGCCGTGGCATCGAGATTGAAAAGCGGTGTGCCCATGGCAACGGTTTCGTTGGGGCGTACCTGGAAGCGATCGATCACGCCATCGAGCGGTGCGCGCACAACAAATGCATCGAGCGGCGTCACCTCCGCTGGCATAAGCACACTGAGGCGGACCGGCAAGCACGAGATCGCAACAATCAGCAATGCGACGCCCACCAACCATTTGCGCGAGCGCAGGAGTCTGCGTAACTGCGTGGACCATGCTTCGCGAGGACGCAGCGCGAACAACGCATGTCCATAGATCCGTCCGATTTCCGACGCCAACTCGATTTCATCGTCTCGCCAGGCGCCATCACGCGCGAGCAGTAGCGCGCCGAGCGTGCCGGTTTTCTGGGTCGGGAGGGGGATGACCAAGGCATCGCGCGGCAGCCACTGACCCCATTCCTCGCCAATCACGGGCGCGAGTCCGCCGGCGCATAGTCGTTGCGGATGGGGATCGTCCCTGACCGCTTTGAACACACGGGTCAGCCATTGCAGATAGGGAGCGGAAGGATCCAGTTGTGCGACCCCTGACACGGCCGCCACTTCCTGGCCCTCATTTCCCAGCCAGAACGCGGCTTGCCGGTAGGTCAGTAAACTACGCGTTTCATTGACTGCGATGAACCTCAACTCTTCCACGCTCGCCGCCTCGCGTGCGCGGCGGCCGAGCTGGAGCATAGCTAACAGCCCCTGCGTCGCCGCGGGAGAGTTGAGTTGGGCATTCATCGCCTTTCCGGAAACCGCGCCCAGCCGCTCATTCCGGGCAACAACTCAGGAGGGCTTCCTTTGATGTTCGCGATCACTTCCAGGGTTTGACTCACAGGGTCGACGCGTGCGCCAAGTCGGACGATGGCGGCCGCGTAGTCGGCATTCAGATCGTCTATGTGGATCTGCAAGGTCGTACCGATCCGCAACCAGGCCAGCCACACCGATGGCACATTCAACTTGAGTTCGAGATTCTCGCTGTCGACAATTTGCAGCAGTGGCTTGCCCGCAGGCACATACTCAAACTGTGCGGCCATCCGTCTGGCGATGCGCCCGGCGAAGGGAGCAGTCACCCGGCATCTGTTCACCGTCGCCCGAACGTACGCCGCATCGGCGTCGGCTTCTTTCGCCTTGGCCTTTGCTTGCTCGACATCAAGTTCGCCCACTGAGCGCAGCAGGCTCAGCTCCTTGTTGACGGCGTAGACTTTGTTCGCAGCTTCTGCTGCCGCTTCGACCTTGCGCAGTTGCGCTGAGTACAATTCACAGTCGAATCCCACTAGAAGCTGGCCGCGTTTGAAAGCGTCACCGTCCTTGAGTGGCAGCTGATCGATCTTGCCCTCAACCTGACTGGAGATAACAACATCGTGCTGTGAAACGAGCTGGGTGCGAATGCGCTCGCTATCGTCGGCAGCGGCCGGCGTCGCTAGCGTGTGCGTACAACCAATGAATGTAATCATCACGGCGCAGCTGAATTTTAACGATGTCATGGACTCATATGCTGTGCGCGAATCGCCTCAGTCACCGTTGCCAGATCCGAATTGTCTATGGAGTCCGGCAGTGGATCGATGCCCAGGGTAGTCAGCATTTGTCCATAGGCCCCTTGAAAGGCGCTATAGCTCTGATACAGCCGCAGCTTCGACATCAGCGCGCTGGTACTGGCACGGATTTCCGCGAGTTTCCCCTTCGCCTCCGTAGCAGCAGCATTGCGCGCATGTTCGAGCATTCGTTCCTCCACGCCGTGGAGGTCGCGAACCAGTTGGAATTGCTGTTTACGATTGTTGAAGTCGATCCAGGCAACATGCACTTGCGCGAGAACGGCTATGCTTGCAGCAAGACGCTGTTCGCGCGCGACGTCGTACTGCGCTTTGGCAGCGGCGCGAATGCCGCGTGCGTTGACGATATTGAGCAGATTCCAACTCGCCTTTACGCCAACATCATTCCAAGCGTCGTTAACGAGGAAACTGTTGCTGTCGTAGTGCGTGCCGATGGACAACTGCACCCCCGGCATCAAGCTGGCCATGGCTTTGTGTGTTTCGTTGAGCCCGATGCGCTCGCTATAAGCAGCTTCGATCAGTTCCGGGCGATTGAGCAGCGCGGTTTCTTCCATCTGTTCGGGAGAGACTGCGAGCAGCGGCTCATCGAACGTTTCCGGTGCTGCAAGTTCGTAGTGTTTACCCGGCTCCAGATCCATCAACGCCGCAAGCTTGGGTTTGGCTTGCAGCAGCTGGCCGCGGAGCCCTTCGAGCTGCAGCACCAATTCGAGCAACTCGCGCTGGTATGCCAATGCTTCCAGCGGTGCCGTGAGATTGCTTGTTTCGATCCGGCGGGAATCATCGAGCGCCTGCCGAGCCTGCACCAGCAGCGGCTCTGCCTGGCTTTGCAGTCGCTGAGCGCCAGTCGCTTGCCAGAATGCTTCACGTGCCTGCTGCACGAGTAGTTGCACGACCTTGCGGCGTCGTTCCTGCAGTCCGAGCAGCCGATCCGCTTGCTGTTTGGCGCCATAGTAGCTCACGCCGAAATCCAGAATATTCCACGACAGGCTCAGGTCCGCAGCGCGCTGGTCGCGGTCGTTGGATGTCGAAGGTTCCAGGGATTGCCGTCCCGTCAGCACGCTGCGCGAAGATGATCCCAGGACGCTGTCGCGATGTGCATATCCAGCTGCCGCCACCAGCTGCGGCAACAGATCGAAATTGGACAGGTCGAGTTGACGTTGCGCCAATGCTGCTTCCATCAACTTCACGCGACTGTCGAGGTTGTACTTAAGCGCGCGGGCAATGGCTTCTTCCAGCGTGATCGGTCCTTGCACCGGCTGCTGATTGCCGAACATTGCCTGTTGGTCGGCCGCCAAGGTAGTTTTACGATCGGCGATTGACAAGGCAACCGGGTGCACGGCGCAGCCGGCAACGGCTATCGTTGCCAATGCAGTAACCAGTGCAGTAACCAGAGTGCACACGTCCCCGGCGGAGCAACGACGGTCCTGCATGCGAATCTCCTCTTGGAATTGGGTAAGCGCCGCCGCGGCTTCTTCTCACTGCGGACGTTCAGTCAGCATCCAGGTCAAAAATGCGCACGGTTCGGAGTCGATAGCCTCTCGGAAGTGCGCATATGAAGTTGTCGCAGCATTGTTGCGGAATCCGCATCAAGCGGGACGTTGCGGGCATGACGTGCGAACTGCGCATCGAGTCCGGGTTTCGTCGCTGCTTGCTTGGCGGGTGGTCGCTCAAGTGAATTGTCTGCATCGCTACGCTTGGCTGTATCGTCGAAGTACAGCTGCATCGTACCGATCACCCGTTGACCACTGATGTCGGTCTCTACGAGTTCAATTCGCAGCATGCCGTGAAAGCCCACAGGCGGCGTGCCCTCCAGAGTGCCGGTTGTGAAATCGTAGTGCAGCCATTCTGGAACTGCGCCGCCAGTGCTACTGCGAAGTTCGACGACAGTCCACTGCGTGAATCTTTCCGGCCGCCACGGCAGCATGATATGGAACCGCCGGTTGGCGCCCAGATCAACGTTGTGAATTGACGGCGCCGCAAGACCGCTGGATGGATAATCCGATGCGAACTCGGCTCGCATCTCAACTATCACCGGTAATGAAGGCGATTGAGGAGCCGCAACTACCGGCACCGCGGAAAGGGGCATCGGTGGCGCCGACGCGTTGTCTGAGCGTGCGACCAATATATTGGGGGTAACCGCGGCTACGGCATAAGGATCAGCGATGAGCCCGCTGGCAATGGCATTGCCGGCTCTGTCGACGATGCCGGTGCCACTGCTGTTGAGCTCGACCTGCAGCGTGCCGTCGCCAACGATGTTGTCGAGCGCAATGTTGTAAGTGCGTGCATCGACCTGCGTCACGCTGGCGATGTCGGCACTTACGCTGCCGGTAGTCACGAGGCGAAGGTCATTGACGTCTACGCCACTGACGTCTTCCGAAAAGCTGAGGATGTAGTGCTGCGTTCCCGGAGTCGCAGGCGATGTATCTACGCGTACCAGACCGCTTGCCGTCGGCGCGGTAGCATCGACCAGAACGCCGGTGGTGCTCCCGACATTGCTGAGGGTGACGTTGGCAGCGTTGCCCGCCGCGTCGCGCAGAGTTGCGCCGTTCGTGTCGATTTGCCCACCTACGGTCACTCCGTCGGCATCGAGCTGGCCGTCGGTAACGGTTAAGCGGAAGAGGAGTGCGTCGCTGCCTGACCCACTCAGATAATCGGCGTAGACAGTGCCGCCATTGTTTAGCGTCACGGCAATGCGCGGAGTGCCCGCCGTGCTGTCGACCACTACGTCCTCACTGAGGTTGACGGTGAAGTCGAGGTTCTGTCCGGCGACGTAGGTGCCATTCGCCGGAACCGAAACTGAAACAACCACAGGGATAGTGGTATCCGTGGGGATGTTGGTATCGATGGCGTAGTTGTTTGAATCGGTGGTGCCAGTTCCAGCGTTGCCAGACAGATCGCTGACACCTGTGTTGTCCAGAGTAATCAGGTTGGTGGCATCGGTAATGCTGGTGGTCGGGGTGAACGTTGCTGTCCACGTGATACCGCCGTCGCTGCTACTGACCGCGCTTAGTGTGCCATTGGCAATGGTGAGATCCGCGTTGGTAAAGCCGGTGACTGCTTCGCTGAAGGTGATTGTCACCAGCGAGGTTTCTCCAACGCTCAGGCTGGTGTCTGCCACCACTATGGTCGCGGTCGGACGCGCTGTATCGATGGTGTAGTTATTGGAATCGGTCGTGCCGCTACCTGCGTTACCCGAGGCGTTTTGCACACCGCTGTTGTCCAGGCTGATCAGGTTAGTGGTGTCCGTCACGCTGGCAGTGGGTGTGAAGGTTGCGGTCCAGGTGACGCCGCCGTCGCTGCTGCTCACCGCGCTCAAGGTGCCATTGGCGATGGTGAGATCTGCGTTGGTGAAACCGCTGACTGCTTCGCTGAAGGTAATGGTCACCAGTGACGTTTCACCCGCGATCAGCGCACTGTCGGCCACCACGATGGTGGCCGTTGGCAGCACGGTATCGATCGTGTAGTTGCCGGAGTCAGTGGTGCCGCTGCCAGCGTTGCCGGCCGCATCGGTCACGCCGGTATTGGCCAGAGTGATGACGTTGGTGGCATCGTTCACGCCGACGGTGGGTGTGAAGGTCGCCGTCCAAGTGATGCCGCCGTCGCTGCTGCTGACGGCGCTTAGTGTGCCATTGGCGATAGTGAGATCCGCGTTGGTGAAGCCGGTGACCGCTTCGCTGAAGGTAATGGTCACCAATGACGTTTCGCCCGCTGTCAGCGTCGTATCGGCGAACACAATCGTGGCGGTCGGGCGCGCTGTATCGATGGCGTAGTTGTTTGAATCGGTGGTGCCAGTTCCGGCGTTGCCAGACAGATCGCTGACGCCTGTGTTGTCCAGAGTAATCAGGTTGGTGGCATCGGTAATGCTGGCAGTCGGGGTGAACGTCGCCGTCCACGTGATACCGCCGTCGCTGCTACTGACCGCGCTTAGCGTGCCATTGGCAATGGTGAGATCCGCGTTGGTAAAGCCGGTGACTGCTTCGCTGAAGGTGATTGTCACCAGCGAGGTTTCTCCAACGCTCAGGCTGGTGTCTGCCACCACTATGGTCGCGGTCGGACGCGCTGTATCGACGGCATAGTTGTTTGAATCGGTGGTGCCGCTGCCCGCGTTGCCGGCCAGGTCGACGATCCCGGTGTTATCCAGGGTAATCAGGTTGGTGGCATCGGTAATGCTGGCAGTCGGGGTGAAGGTTGCGGTCCAGGTGACGCCGCCGTCGCCGCTGCTCACCGCGCTCAAGGTGCCATTGGCGATGGCGAGGTCGGCGTTGGTGAAACCGCTCACCGCCTCAGAGAAGGTGATCGTCACAAGAGAGGTTTCGCCGACTCTCAGCGCATTATCCGCCACCACTACCGTCGCGGTTGGACGCTGCGTATCGATGGCGTAGTTGTTGGAGTCGGTGGTGCCAGTTCTAGAGTTACCGGACAGGTCAGCCACGCCGGCGTTGTTCAGGGTGATCAGGTTGGTAGCGTCGTTGATGCTAGAGGAGGGCGTGAACGTCGCCGTCCAAGTGATACCGCCGTCGCTGCTGCTGATCGCGCTCAAAGTGCCGTTGGCAATGGTCAGGTCTGCGTTGGTGAAACCGCTCACCGCTTCACTGAAAGTAACGGTCACCAGCGAGGTTTCTCCAACGCTCAGGCTGGTATCGGCCAGCACAACGGTCGCAGTCGGGCGCACGGTGTCGATGGCGTAGTTGTTTGAATCGGTGGTGCCGCTGCCCGCATTGCCGGCCGAGTCGGCGGTGCCAGTGTTATCCAGGGTAATCAGGTTGGTGGCATCGGTAATGCTGGCACTCGGGGTGAAGGTTGCGGTCCACGTGACGCCGCCGTCGCTGCTACTCACCGCGCTCAAGGTGCCATTGGCGATGGTGAGGTCAGCGTTGGTGAAACCGCTGACCGCCTCGGAGAAGGTGATCGTCACAAGAGAGGTTTCGCCGACTCTCAGCGCAGTGTCCGCCACCACTACGGTTGCAGTTGGACGCTGTGTATCGATCGCGTAGTTGTTTGAATCGGTGGTGCCGACGCCGGCGGTGCCGAGACCGTTGATCACCCCGGCGTTATTCAGGGTAATCACGTTAGTGGTATCGGTGATGCTGGCGGTCGGTGTGAGGGTCGCCGTCCAGGTGATGCCCCCGTCACTGCTGCTCACGGCGGTCAACGTGCCGTTGGCGACCGTGAGATCCGCATTGGTGAAACCGGTCACGGCCTCGGAGAAGGTGATCGTCACAAGAGAGGTTTCGCCGATTCTCAGCGCGGTGTCCGCCACTACAATGGTCGCAGTGGGCGGGGGCGAATACGTCGTATTGAGGACGCCGCCGTCGTTGTAGATCGTCGCTGTCGAGGTTGGTGAGGCGCCGGTCGTCCCACCTCCCAGCGCTGCGCCGCCGGCGCCGCTGCCAGCTGCATTGCCACTCATGGAGGCAAAGTTGGCTGCGGTGATCAGCAGCGTGCCCTTGTTCCAGATCGCGCCGACACCCCGGCCACCGATCCCACCATTGCTGGCGTTACTGCCCTGGCCGCCACCGCCGCCACCACCACCACCCGCGCCGATGTTATTGCTGATGGTTGACGTGCCAATGATGGTAATGGTGCCCGAGCTGGCGTTGTAGATACCGCCGACGGCATTGCCGCCGGCGCCGCCAACCTTGTCCCAGCCGGCCCCGCCGCCGCCGCCGCCAATGGAAATAGTGCCGTTGGTGGCCGTCGCGCCGTTGCCGCCGTTGGTGTAATAGGAAACACCGATGCCACCCGCGCCACCCGTGCTGGTGCCGCCGCGACCACCCATGTGGGTGGCATCGTAGCCACCGCCATAGCCGCCCACGCCACTCCCACCGGCTTGGCCACCTAATGTGCCGGTGCCGGGACCGGCAGAACCGCCGTGGCCACCACCCTGACCGCCCAGACCGCCGCCGCCACCGCCGCCGCCGCCATAAAATGCCCCGGTGACGCCGCCGCCACCGCCGCCGCCCGATGCGGCGTTGGAGGTGACTGTGACGTTCCTAAGAGTGAGATTCCCGGCGTTGAAAATCCCCCCGGCCATCGCACCGGTCGCGCCATACCCGCCATTGCCGCCGTTGCCGGAGATCAAGCCCCGGGTGATCACCAAGCCATCGAGTGTCACGGTGCTGCCGGAAGTGACTTCCAAAACTCGGGTTCGGTACTGACCATCCAGAATCACATCGGCCGCGCCGTCGTTGTTCAGATCGCCATCGACGGTGATGTTCTTGTTGATCAGCAGTTCCGACGTCAACTGCACTGTCATGCTGCTGTTGAAGGTGACGAGATCGCCGTTCTGCGCCGAGGCGATCGCGGCACGCAACGAGCCGACGCCAGTGTTGGCGTTGTTGGTGGCTGTCCAAGTGGCCAGGCCCCATTGATAGTCGTCCATGGCCGTGGCCGACAGCACGTTTGCGCTTTCGATGCTGCCGGTTGCAATTTCCAGATCCCAGTCGCCATCCACCCCGGTGCGATCGTTGGAAGCGGCCACATCGCGGCCGGTCAGCTGCGCGAGCGAGTCGACAAATCTCAAACCACGCTCACCCTCGGCGGTGTAGCAGCTGTAGATCGTAATGTCGCCGCCGTCGTTGATGTCCTTGCCGATTTCCGCCAGCACCGCGCTCTGTGCCTGCACGTTATCGGCTGACAGACAGCTATTGCCCAGCCACAGTTCGCCGGCGTTGCCGTGGGCGACGATCTGCACCGAGCTCGCGCCCCGGTGTTGATCGAGATAATTAGCGATCTGCTCCAACCCGTTCTGCTGCGCGCTGAGATAGACGATCTCAGCGCCCGGCGCTGCTCCTTGAAGCAATAGATCTGCGTTCACGACACGGGCATCGACGAATAGCACATCACGCCGACCAGTATCGGTGGTCGGCGCCGACATCGCCGCCGGTCCAACATTTGGCATCGTCCCCGCGTCGCTCGCATGCGTTGTATCGGCGGCGGTGTGTGTGTCGGTTGCGTGCGCCGCGTCGGCGCCTGTGACTGCCATTGCACCGTCGAACATGATGCGCTGCTCTAGCTGCATCATCAGTGGCGTCGTCCTGGACTGCTTCAGTTTGAGCGCGGTAGCGGACGCAGTAAGGGGCTGATTGCGCTTGAGCCAGTTCAACATCGTGCTGCTCCGTGATTTAGCGGCACCGATTGATTCGAGCCGTTGCCGCCTTTCGCACGAATGACGTTTGCAGCACTGTTGTTGCCGTCTTGCCAGAAGGACAAAGCCGCATATTGGGCGAACAGATCGGGCGGCAGCAAAGTACGCCGCGCGACCATCGCCACTTTTGGCCGCACCTTATGCAATCCAGACAAACCGAGGGCCTGGTCGAATTCCGGTGCATCGTACTGAACATGTTCGAAGTCATGCTCGAACACCGGTTGGCCGATGAAATCGTAGACCAGGCGCATGCATTTATCCGGCGCCTGCGCCAGCAGTTCGTAGTCAACCAAGAGCAACGACTGCGCGTGCTCGCCGTAATAGGCCTCCTTCAATGCACACCACGCATAGCCCACCAGGCGATTGCGTTGAGCCAGCGTGTCGACGCGGCTGAAAACCGAGCTGCGCTCGGTGTCGTCGCTGAATAGCTTGGTGTTCTCGTAAGGATTGGCGCGATACAAGCGCTCGATGCTGTCCATGACCCAGGCGACGTTGCGTACACAAGCGATGATCTTGGTGTCTGGAAACAAATCGAGTAACGCCGGCAGTTTGGCGCACCACAGCCGGTTGGTATCGAAGACCAAATCTTTATCGGCTTGGTCTGCATAATAGGTCTCGAACAAACTACGCAGCAGGCGGCGACGCATGGGCTGATCGAGTACCGGACCGAATTCACTGCCGGCGCTGAACTGATTCAACATGCCGGAAAACAACGCACCCACTGGGCTCGTCATGCCCGCGTGAAAGCGCGGGTTCTGCACCAGCAAGGCCGCCAGCAGCGTCGAACCGGACCGAGGCAAGCCGGAAATGAAATGAAATGCAGGCGGAATTGCTCTGACCTTTCGGGTCGTCCGAGGTTGGCAGGATGGATCGCTGTCTGCGTAGTCGAGGGCGCTAAGGTCGCAGCGTGATCCTGGCGCGTGGTGCAAAGTATTCGTATTTCACGCGGCAGTTTTACTGCCATTGGCTACTTCGGCAGCGTTTCCCTCGACATCGATTCGACCGGCAACGCGCGACGCGTCGGCGAGCCGTCCTTCTGATTGGGCGCTGGAGTTCTCTGCAAGCAGTTGCTAAGGCCACCTCGTGGTCTGCTGGGCGTAAGCGCCAGCAGGTGCCCCTCATGCCGGCCGAGCCAAAAAACACTTTGCTTTCGTCACCGCAAGATCGCTCCATATTCTCGCGACGCGTGACGACTGATGAACTCAGGCGCGATGCCATGCTGGATGCAAGTCACCGGAGAAAACATTCGAACATCGCCGGACTCCAGCGACGCAATTTTTCCATCAGCTCATGTTCGGCGAGCTCTTCATTGGTCGCCGGCGTTCGCGTCGTTTGCTCCGGGCGATCAGCCGGTGCTTCACGCAATACTTTCGCGCTTCATCAATTGCGGCGCACTGCTTGGATCGCTGCCAGGGCGATATGGACTCGAAGGTCTCGATGTACCACCGAATGAGTGCCGCCAGAGTGAGGTCGCCGGCTTTTGCGGCCGCGAGTACTTTAGGATCCTTGAGCTGGACTTCCCGATTCTGGGCCCAGGCCTTCGCCGCAGTCTTTGTGGAGAAGGTTTTCGACTCCTTATGGATGAGCTCGCCATCACGTGTGAGCCTGAAAGCTGGGCCCGCTTGCCCCCTTTCTTGCTACGATTGTGGCCATCATGACCTCCCAATTGTTCCAAGGCCATTTGGGGACAAATTTGGGACAATTGCCAGCGATAAACGCCCAGGAATGCCCGGAAGTAGCGGTGAAATGACGGTGTCGGAAAGCAGCGGAAAAACCGGCGGAAAGCTCGATCTTTCGGCCCTGGAAGCGGCGAGGCGCATCAGTGTAGCTCCCATGATGGATTGGGGAGACTGATAGAAAAACGATCGACGCTTCAGTCGGTTAAGACAATTGTAAATCCCTTGTCCCCATTTTGTCGCCACGCAGATATGGAAGATTGACGCTGCGGTGATCTCGTTTCGATGTGACAGATGTTTCGAATGGTCGCAAGCCTATGGCGACATTTGCAGCTGGCCTGTTTCTACGAAATCAAAACAACCGTCGTGGGAACTCCTGCGCAGTGCCATGCGCGGAGGCTCAAGGCTATGGAAGGTAGGGTACGTGTTGCATGTCGTCGCGATCGGTCGCATCTCCTAGATGGACCGCGACGGGTACACCGAAAAGAGCTACGGGACGCGACGCGGAGCCTCTCGAGGCTTACGGCAGCATGGAAGCCGAGCGAAATGTTTCAAACCGATGGGATCTGGCGGCGAGAGAGTTCAGAGATCGGATGGGCGCATCGAGAAGTAATTCGCTTGCCACTCGGTCGTTGTCTTGACAGAACTCCGATGCGTGGTGAGACTGCCGCTCACGGTTCAGGTGGCGTGTCGCTCATACGGAAGTGATATTGGCGGTAAGGATGCTGCGGTCAGGTGAGCGAATCCTGTTGTGTGCGGACGCCATTCACGTCGAACCGAACGACGCACTGTGGCTGCTTTCGTCGTTCGCGGCGATTCACCAAAGACCTTGTGATTCGCAATCGCTCGCACGGGAGTGTGTTTCGCGCATGTCGGCGCGGGACATGGCGAGGCTCGCGGACCAGTTGGGTCTGGAAGTCGAGAGCGACAGCTTCCATGCAGACCATGCGCGCCAGGGTTCACCGTTCGCGGTGGAAGTCGGCGGTGAAGTGCCCGCGTGGACGATCGTCCTGGCGATGAGCGACGATTGTGCGACCGTCATCTCCCGTGGCGATCGCAACCCTACTACTGTCGCTATCGCGAAGCTGGCCGAAAAGATCACCGGTCCAGTACTCCGCGTCCGTGCGAAGGCGGTGCCGGCTTCCGATCCGGACAGTGCAGTCGCCGAGCGCAGCACCAGCACCTTCGGCTTTGGCTGGTTCGTTCCAGAGTTGCTGCGGCACACGCGCGTCTGGCGCGACGTGCTGCTCTCCTCCCTGGTGCTGCAATTGATCGCCTTGGCCTTTCCGCTCTTCACCCAGGCGGTCATCGACAAGGTCGTCGTCCATCGCACACAAAGCACGCTCATCGCGCTTGGCGTGGGAATGACTTTGTTCGTGGTGTTCACCGCACTGCTGACCTGGACGCGTCAATATCTGATTCTGCACACGGGCAATCGGGTGGATGCGACGCTCGGCAGCCGCGTATTCGAGCATCTTTTTCGCCTTCCCGCGCTGTATTTCCAACATCGGCCGACCGGCATCGTGGCGGCGCGCCTGCAAGGCATCGAGACGATTCGGGAGTTCATCAGCTCCGCCGCGGTGACGCTACTGCTCGATCTGCCATTCTTGCTGATATTCGTGGCTGTGATGTTCGTGTACAGCGCCAAGCTGACGCTGGTGGTGCTGGCGATCCTCACTGTCATCGTCGCAGCGAGCATGCTGGTCGCGCCGCTATTTCAGCGGCGGCTGAACGAGCAGTTCATGCGGGGCGCAGCGAGCCAGGCGTTCGTTACCGAGTACGTGGCGGCGATCGAGACGGTGAAGTCGTTGCAACTGGAGCCACAGGTCCATCGTCGCTACCAGGATTTGCTGGCGGAACTGCTGTCCGCATCATTTCGGACGCGACAGCTGGGCAACACGTACGGAACGGTGGCCAACGGTCTCGAACAGGTCATGACGCTGCTCATCCTCATCATCGGCGCCCACACGGTGATGACGTCGGCGACCTTCACCGTCGGCATGCTGGTCGCGTTCCAGATGTTCGCGTCGAAGATTTCGCAGCCGGTGCTGCGGCTGGTCGGGCTGTGGCAGCAGTTTCAGCAAGCACGCATCGCGGTCGTCCGGCTAGGCGACATCATGAATGTGCCAGCGGAGCCCTACAGCATTACGCAGGCGCGTGCCGGCAACGGCAACGGAGCGCTGGAAATCGAGAGTCTGTCGTTCCGCTACAGCGACAACTTGCCGCTACTCTACGACGGCTTCTCCTTCAAGGCACCGTCGGGTCAGTTGATCGCGATCATGGGTCCGTCCGGCGCCGGCAAGAGTACGCTCGCCAAGCTGTTGCAAGGCTTCTATCAGCCGAGTGGCGGCTCGATACGCATCGACGGCATCGACATCCGCCATCTGTCAGCGAACGAGTTGCGCAATCACTTCGGCGTCGTGCCGCAGGAAACGACGCTGTTCTCCGGCACGATTCTCGACAACTTGAAGTTGGCGAACCCGCGTGCATCGTTCGAGCAGGTAGTGGCGGCCTGTCGGATGGCCGAGATTCACGCCGTGATCGAAGCGCTGCCGAACGGATACCTCACCGCGATCGGCGAGCGCGGTGCGGGCCTCTCCGGTGGCCAGCGCCAACGCATCGCCGTCGCCAGAGCGCTGCTGAAAGGGCCGAAGATCCTGGTGTTCGACGAAGCGACGAGCAGTCTCGACGGTCCGACGGCGGAACAGATCGGACGAACCATTTCCGGGCTCAGGGGCCGGGCGACGATCCTGTTCATCGCGCACGCGTTGCCGAAGAGTCTGCACGTCGATCAGATCGTGCGCCTTGGCGACAAGTTGTCGGTCGTGCATGCAGAGCGTCGCGCAGAAGGGGCCGATGCTACGGTCGGTGCGAGCAGTGGAGGCCAAGCATGACCGCGAGTATTCCGAACGCGGAGCCGTTGAGCATACGGATCGCTTCCGCGTTGTTCGAGATCCAGGCGCGCGAGCCGGAGAATGGCTCTCGCACGGTGCTGTGGCTCGTCAGTGCTCTGTGCGGTCTGCTGTTGATCTGGGCTTGCGTGGCGAAGCTCGACATCGTTGCCGTCGCGCCGGGCCGACTCGTGCCGCAGACCTATCTCAAGATCGTGCAGCCGGTGGAAGCCGGCATCGTGCGCGAGATCCGGATCAGCGAGGGTGACAGGGTCGAGCGCGATCAAGTGCTGGTCCGGCTCGATCCCACCGTGAACAACGTGGATCGCGACATCGTCAGTCGCGACCTGGCGTTGCATCGCTTGCAACTTCGTCGCGTCGAGGCGGAGCTCGCGGGCGTGGCGATGACTCGAGAGTCTACCGACGATCCGACATTGTTCGTCCACGTCGAGTCGCAGCGAGCCAGCCATCGTCAGGCCTTTCTCGATTCGATCGCGCAGGAGGGCGCCGCTCGCGAGCGCTCGTTGAAGGAACTCGGTGCCGCACGGGAGTTGATGCGGAAGCAGGAAGACACGTTGCCGAGCTATCAGAAGGCCGCCGCCGCCTTCGCTAAATTATCGAAGGAGAATCTGGTCGGCACCTTGCAAAGAGAGGAGAGGGAGCGCGAAGCCCTCGAGAAGGAACGAGATCTGGAGGCGCAGCGAGCGTCCGTCGATGCGCTCAGTGCCGCCGTCGAGCAGCACGACAAGCGCATGGCGCAGCTGAAGAGCGCGCAGGTCAGCGACCTCAACCAGCAACGACTGACCGCGATCGCCGAGATCGGCCGGCTGGAGAAGCAGCAGAGCAAGATCGACTATCAGGGCGGCCTGCTCGAGTTGCGCGCGCCGCAGGCGGGCATCGTCAAGGATCTCGCAACAACGACGATCGGTGCAGTCGTGCAGCCGGGCACCGTGCTTGTAAGCCTCGTGCCGTTGCACGAACCGCTGCTCGCCGAAGTGCTAATCGAGAACAAGGACATCGGTTTCGTCGCCGTCGGCCAGGCGGTGCGACTGAAGCTTGCGGCATACGAGTTCCAGAAGTATGGATTTCTCGAAGGCACCGTGCGGACCATCAGTGCGGATTCCTCATCTTCCAACGAGAACCACAGCGAGAATCCCGCTGCACGACCGGCAGGACTCGCGTTCAAAGCCTTCGTCGAACTGAAAGACCAGCGACTCGATTCCGCCCGCGGAAATTTCCCAATCGCCGCTGGCATGGAAGTGAGTGCGGAGATCGTGCAGGGCAAGCGCACGGTGGCCGAATATCTGCTGTCACCGGTGCAGCGCGTGGTCGGTGAGGCGGGGATGGAGAGATGAGCGTCATCTATCAGCGAAGATTCAACTGTTGCAGATCATCAGGGCCTTTGATGATAAAGCCATGCTCCAATGGCCGTTGGGTCAGCGGGCGGACTGAGCATGGAGGCCTGTCAAGAACAAGTTGCTTGGTGATCTTCGGTCGAAAGTCTCAGTTATGGCGTACCTCATGAGCAAGCTAAAAGTTCTCATCGTGGGATTGCTGTTCGCGGTAGTCGGCTGCGCCGCGGACGGAATGAGGGAGTCGGCAAGCATTGTGAAGCCGGGGGCGACCGCCGCAGCGGAAATGTTAGGCCCCTATTTGGGTCGATGGAGGCCGACATCATTTGCCGAGGAGATGAACGTCGTTTCGTTAACGATCTCCGCCACTGGCCTGTCGGTGGAAACCGGTGGAGCGATGACCTTCACGGCGGTGAGACAGGAGGCGCGGGGCGTGGTGCTGCAGATAACCGGCCGCGAACCGCCAACGTCGTTCGCCGCTTATGAGGCGATCGGGATGACGATCGAGCAGCGGACGTACGAAGGGCCGACGCACGGTGAGCAACGCACCCAGGAGTTTCTGTGGATCTACTGGTGCGATCGCAGCGATGAGCTGTCCGGCAGCGTCGAGGCGTGGCAATGCTCGCACAACAGATACAGGCGTTGGCCCGAAGGTTGATGCCGTCGCGGATGAGGCGATGAACAGCAAAGGGGACTTGCGAACATGATCAAATGGCACACGACAAGCAACTATCTCGCCGATCGCTATCGACTCCTGAAGTTTGTGGAGGAAGGTGATGAAGCGTCGCTAGGGGCCTACAACGACCTTCCCGGATTGGGAGTTGCTGGAAACATCACCATCGGTGTTGGCTTCAACCTCGAGGGCCTCAATGCCGTCGCTCTTGCGGTCTTCACACAGTTCGGCCTGATCTACGACAACCCGGCATTGTCTAACCAACCGGCGGCGCCGGGGCAGCCATCGCCGAGGGAGATCGAGAACGACTACATCGCGCAGTTGGTCGCCAATATTATCGGCTCCGCGAATCCCACCGCCGAACTCAACAGGATCATGGCGGAGCGTGCCTCCGATACGAAGCTGAACGTACTGACGGACCGCCGTTCCGTCTTTGAATTCCTTGACGATGCCGAAGTGCAGGTGGTGTTCAACAAGTTGATGACGGACATCTACGAGCCGATGCTCAACCAGTGGTACTCCAGCGACAGGAACATCAAGGCGATCCCGGATTCGCCCGAGCGGATCGCGCTGGTTTCGCTCGTCTGGAACAACATCGTGAAGCCCGGTCAATCGCAGAGCTTGCGCCGGGCGATCCAGAATGGGGATCGTGCCGAAGCCTGGTTCGAGATCCGTTACAACTCGAATATGAGCAGTCAGGGCCCGCTTGCCGGCCTCGCGAAACGCCGATACTACGAGGCCGATACTTTCGGGCTCTATAACGAAGCGTCCCCCGACAACGATGAGGATGCCAAAGGCGCCTTCCGGATATACACGCGTCATCGCGAGAAGATCGACGCGTATGACGGCAGCTTCGGCAACCAGGTAGCTCTGGCAAACACCGACTACCAAACCACAATCGTACACAGCCGTGCAGATTGGTTCGCTCCCGCCGGCGAATACCTACGCACGAAATATTTCGCAACGGTGAGCACGGCTACGCTGGATGGCAACATCCTCGTCGGCGAGAACGACGGTGCCGATGGTGGCGTCGACACGCGTTACTACCGCAACGGTCGCGTCAACGACGACATCGATTTCGATCTGCGGGGCGGTGCCAACAACGATCTGATCTTCGGCGAATCCGGCAACGATCACATCAATGGTGGCGGCGGACAGGATGTCATCTACGGCGGAGCCGGCCGCGACGTGATCGTCGGCGGCGCAGGCAACGACTACATCGAAGGTGGCGCGGGCGACGACATCTACTATCTGAGCGCTGGCGACGGGCAGGACCAGATCAAGGATCAGGACGGCACGAACCTGGTGGTCATCGACGGCCTGCCGGTACGCTCGCTAGTGCGCGAGATCGGCCAGACCAACTATCACTTTCCGGAGGGTCGCTTCACCGCGGTGATGCACGGTACATCGTTACTCGTGACCGATACACAGAGCGGTGCGATCGTGACCTTGAGCAATTTAGTCGCGGAGCGCTATGGCATCCAGTTCACGGAGATTGCGCCGCTCACTCCACCGTCGGGTCTCGCGCCGATCACGGATATCAAACCGTCGTCGAATTTGAACACGTACACCGGCACGTCGGCAGCCGAAACCACCGGTGGTTCGGCCATCAACGACGACATCTTCGGCCGTGGCGGCGCGGACTATCTTCTGGGCGGCGCGGGCAATGACCGCATAGAAGCAGGCAGCGATACCATCGGCGTCGTCATCGACGGCGGCGTTGGCAGGGATGTGATCGTCGGCGGCAACGGTAATGACCGATTGATCGGTGGATCCGCCACAGACACCGGCGTCAACGAAGACGACGCGATCCAGGGCGGCGGTGGCGACGATTACATCGAAGGCGGCTGGGGCAATGACGTTCTCGCCGGCGGTGCCGGTCACGACATTCTCGTCGGCGGCGAAGGTCACGACATCATCCACAGCGCGTCGCCGATGACCGCCTTGAATCGCACCTGGGACATCATCACCTGGCCCGATCCTCCGGGCGGAGAGATCGTGTACTGGGAGTTCGACGGCGATTTCTATGAGTCCGACGGTCTCGGCGACGTTGCCTATGGCGGCAAGGGCCTGGACATGATCATCGGCGGCGGCGGCCACGATACGTTCTACGGCGAGGACGACAACGACACTCTGGTCGGCAACGGCGGCAACGATCTGCTCAGCGGCGGTGCCGGTCGCGACGCGATCGACGGCGGCAATGGCGACGACATGCTGTTCGGCGGCGCCGGCAACGATTTCATGCGAGGCGATGGCTTTTCTAGTACTGGAACGAGCGTTCATGGCAACGACTATCTCGACGGCGGCAGCGGTGAGGATGAGATGTACGGTCGCGGCGGCAACGATACGTTGCTCGGCGGCGCCGACAACGACGGGATCCTCGGCGGCGACGGTGACGATGTCATCCACGGCGGTGACGGCGACGACTTCCTGCAGGGCGGCGATGGTGACGGTACCGGCGACGGCGTCGATCTGATCTTTGGCGGTGCCGGTATCGACACCATCCTCGGCGAAGAAGGTGACGATACTCTGCTAGGCGGCGGCGACAACGACACGCTCTCCGGGGGGCAAGGGGCGGATGCTCTAGACGGTGGCACGGGCAACGACACGCTCTTCGGCGGCGCCGGCGATGACATTCTCGAGGGCGGCGCTGGTGATGACGTGCTCATCGGTGACGCAGGCGTCGACATCTTCGACGGCGGCGAGGGCAACGATATCTATTTTGCGGATAAAGGCGACAAGGTCATCTGGGGGGCGGGCCAGCAACGGGACCTCATCAAATACACCGGTCCCCGCGCGGACATCCAGATCGAGGGCTACAGCCTTTCGGAACTGGTCTTAGGCGTCACGACGGATGCCGAGGGTTGGCAGAACCTGACGCTCACCCAGACCGTCGCACCCGATCCCGCGGCACTCGCGATCCTGAGCGCAGAGAGCCTGGATCAGCTGATCATTCAGGGCGGATTTCTCGGTGCCGAGCAGGTTTACGAAATTGGCGGTGAGGTGCTCACGCACGCGCAGCTCATGGCCTACGCGCCCGCGCTGTCGTTGTTCGGAACGGTCGGCGGCGACGTCATCTACGGCAGCTACCAGGACGACATCATCCGTGGCTATTTCGAATACCTGAGCGATCCGGACGGTGACGACACGATCAACGGCCAGCGCGGCGACGATGAGCTCGATGGCGGCGAAGGCTTCGACACGTATCAGTTCGCCGGCGGCGACGGCAACGACCTCCTGCTCGATTTTATCGACCACAGCCGG